>OCTW013394981.1_pt1 | contig 130872 bp, 107 predicted proteins | sample 1539671 | NCBI WGS metagenome assembly OCTW01 (sample SAMN02144230, study PRJEB22623) | gut metagenome | biome: sheep rumen | host: Ovis aries | place: New Zealand | reverse complement strand
TCCCCGCTATACGATACTTGGCAACTAGAATTGCGATGCAATTCGTTGCCATAGTAGAGTTATCCTCTTTGGGGAGAAGGCGGGGATCTTCTTTGTCTACGCATTTTCTATTTTCATCCCATGCTTATTTCGAAGAAGTCTTTTGCTTTCTTGTCCCTTGCTCTGGTGACGCTTTCTTTTGCCCTTCCGCAGACGGGAACATTCCGCGATGCGCGCGACGGACACACCTACAGGACGGTCGTTGTCGGGACCCGCGTCTGGATGGCCGAAAACCTTGCGTTCAACGTGAAAGGTAGTGCCTGCTACGACAACAATCCGGAGAATTGCGAAAAGTATGGCCGTCTCTACAATTTTGAAATGGCAAAGAAGGCATGTCCTACGGGTTGGCACCTGCCGGAAAACGACGAATGGAAACGTTTACGCACGGTCATCGAAGACAGCGACGGTAAGGAGGCCGCTTGGGTGAGCCTCAAGTCTCGGGACAAGTGGGACGGCTCCGACCGTTACGGGTTTGATGTAGTACCTGCTGGCAAGGCAACCGACGAATTTGTGGAATTAGGAGTGTCCGCCCATTTCTGGAGCGCCACCAGCGAAGAAGGAGACGCTTACGGCTGGCATTTGGCCCCTCCGGGCGATTTTTCCATGGAATTCGACTATAGCGGGAACATGTACTCTGTCCGCTGCCTCAAAAATTATTGATGCTGTTCAATAAGCTAGTTGTATTCCACGTGGAATAGGAAGCGGTCTTTAGATACAAACCAGTCGCTACCGTCGCAAGTTTTCACGTATAGGTGCAATTTGCGGTGGTTGACGGTTTTTGTGTATTCATGTTTAGGACCACAATCACCCTGGTTGCCTTCGTCTGAATCGTATTTCCAGCCCATGTCTTCAATGGCCTGGTAAAATTCAGCATATTTTTCATAGTAGAAATAGCATTCCATCCGCCAAAAGGGGCCTGAGGACGAATATACACCGGGCTTCATGCGTTCGGTGACATCTGTGGTGACGTGTTCTTCGGAGTAGCAATCCTCGGGAATGGGGTTTCCCTTGAATTGCATGATAGGGGTCATGTCCCGAAGTTCTTCGGCGGAAAAATCCTCCGGTTCGGGGTCGGTAGAACAGGCCACAAGCCCACAGAGGGCGGTAGAAATAGATAAAAGAATCGTTATGAAGTGTTTTTTCATTATGAAACCAGACTTTGTCCTGTTGTCATTCGTCATCTGAACGAATTGCATTGAGCCATTCAGTAAGTTTATCTTCGTAATATTCAACGTGGAACAAAAAACGATCGTCTGATACAAATATAGAAGAACTGCAGGTTTTTACGTACAGGTGTAATTGGCGGTCGCCGACAGTTTGCTTGTATTCGTGTTTTGGTCCGCAGTCTCCGTCATCACCTTCATTTTTTTCGTATTCCCAACCCATGGCTTCAACGGCATCGTAGAAATCTTCGTAATGCTTGAAGTAAAAGTGGCAATACATTCGCCAATAGGGAGCGTCGCCGTTTCTGTAAGTTATATGGCTTTCAGAATAGCATTTCTCAGGAATGGGATTCCCCTTGAATTGCATGATGGGGGTCAGGTCCCGCAGTTCTTCGGCTGTGAAATCTTCCGGTTCACTGCACGCTTGTAAAGCGTAGAGGACCAGTACAAGCGGCAGAAATATCAAACCGGAAAACTTCATTTGCGGGTTAGCGCAGTATTATATCGCCGTTCGCGACGAGCTTGTCACGCAGCTTGTTGTGGGCCTTGTTGACTTCGTCGTCGGTAAGTGTGCGGTCCATGGCCTGGTAGGTGAGGCTGTAGACCATGTTCTTCTTGCCGGCTTCGATCTTGTCGCCTTCGTAGATGCTCTTGAGGGTAATCTTCGCGAGGTTCTTGGGGTTGAGCCCCTTGATGCGGGCGACAATGTCTTCGTGGGTCATGGACTTCGCCACTTCCAGCGAGATGTCGCGGCTAGACGGCACCTGGCGGCTGAAGGCTTCGAACACGATCTTCTTGTGGGTGGCGTGTTCCATCTTGTCCATGTCCAGCTCCATCACGTAGGTGGTGTAGCTGATGTCGTTCGCGGCCATCACGGAGGGGTGGAGTTCGCCCATGGTGCCGAGCACCACGCCGTCGGCGAGGATTTCGGTCTGCTTGCCCGGGTGCAGGAAGATTTCGGGCTTGGCGGGCACGCGGAATTCAACCACGAGACCCACGCGCTTGAGGAAACTCTGCACGAATCCCTTGAAGGCGGCAAAGTCAATCTGGGCGGGCTTGTCGTTGAGCGGGTTCACGTCGAAGTTGCCTGCAATCGTGAGGGCGACGAGGTTTGATTCGTCGAAGCCCGGGTCGCGCACGTCCTTGCGGTCGCGCTTGAACTGGCCTTTGGCCACTTCGAACAGGCGCACGGAACCGGGACGGTTCTTCTCGTTCTCGGCAACGCTCTTGAGGAGGTTGGGGAGAAGGCTCGTGGGCACGGCGCCCAGCTCTTCGGAAAGCGGGTTCAGGAGCAGTGCTGGCTTGGAGCGGCGGTCGTCGCTTTCGGGGCCGAACAGGGCCTCGGTGCGGGCCTTGCTCGTGAAGCGCAGGCTCAGGCATTCATGCAGGCCCATTGCGGAGAGCGTCTTGCGAATCTTGCGGTTCAGAACTTCAATTGGCGGGAGCTCGTTCGGCTGCATCTTGAAGGAGGGCAGCGTGTACGGGATGTTGTCGAACCCGACGAGGCGGGCGACTTCTTCGATGAGGTCCACTTCGCGTTCCAGGTCGGGGCGGAAGCTCGGAATCTTGAACGTGATGGAATCTGCCGTCTTGGAGACGACTTCGAGGGCGATGCCCGTGAGGAACTTTTCCACCTGGGTCATCTCGAGCTTCATGCCGATAACGCGTTCGGCCTGGGCAATGCGGAGCGTGACCACGTTGTTCTCTTTCTTGTGGTCGTCGCCGGTGTATTCAACAGTGCCCTTGAGAATACGGCCACCCGCGACTTCCTGGATGAGGGCGCAGGCGTACTTGCTGTATTCGTCCTGGGTCGCGAAGTCAATTTCGCGTTCAAAGCGGTAGCTGGAGTCGGTCGAGATGCAGAGGCGCTTCGCCTGCTTGCGGACCACCGTCGGGTTGAACCAGGCGCTCTCGAGGAACACGTTCTTGGTGGCATCGACGATTTCGGATTCGACGCCGCCCATCACGCCGGCAACGCAGGCCGGACGGTCGCCGTCGCAAATCACGAGGTCGCTTTCCAGCAGTTCGTGAGCGGTGTGGTCGATGGTTTCAATATGCTCGCCCTTCACGGCGCGGCGCACCTTGATCTTGTTGCCGTGGAGCTGGTCCATGTCGAAGCTGTGGAGCGGCTGGCCCACGTCCATCAAGATGAAGTTCGTGATGTCCACCACGTTGTTGATGCTGTTCATGCCCACGGCGTGCAAAAGCTTCGCGAGCCAGGCGGGGGACTTTTCGACTTTCACGTCCTTGATGACGCGGCCCACGTAGCGGGAGCAGCCGCAGCCCGGGACAACTTCGAGGCTAATCGCAGAACTTGCCGCCTCGGCATCTTCCTTGAGTTCATAGGCGAGCGGCTTGAGCGGGCGGTTGAACTTCGCGGCCAGTTCGCGGGCGACACCGCGGTGGCTCAAAGCATCCGGGCGGTTCGGGGTCACGTTCAGTTCGAAGCAAACATCGTAGAGGCCGAGGCTCACGAACGGGGTGCCAGCCGGGATGCTGTCGTCCAGCACCATGATGCCCGCGTGGTCGTCGCTGAGGCCGATTTCGTCTTCGGCGCAAATCATGCCGAAACTTTCCACACCGCGAATCTTGGACTTCTTCATCTTGAGGGTACCGCCGTCGGGGAGCGGGAGTTCCGCACCAATCGGGGCGAGAACCACGGTCTGGCCTGCGGCTACGTTCGGGGCGCCACACACGACCTGGAGCGTTTCCTTGCCGTCGTTCACGGTGGTGATGTGCAGGTGGTCGCTGTCCGGGTGGGCTTCGCAGGTGAGGACCTTCGCTACAACGAGCTTTTCGTAGACCTTGCCCGGTTCTTCCATGCCTTCGACTTCGAGGCCAATAGAGGTGAGGGCCTTTGCAACTTCTTCCGCAGATTCCGGAAGATCAACGTGACGTCTGAGCCAATTCAAAGAAACTTTCATCTTTTTATGCCTTTTTAATTTTTTCGGCGGAAAATATAGAAAAATATGACATTTTACAGGCATTCAATGCTATATTTGAAACCAAATCAAATTGATTTCAGGGAGAATTTCATGAAGAAAATTGTTTTTGCTGCAGGTGTAGGCTTTGCCTTGACTATTGGTTTGCTCGGTTGCGAGGATACAGCTGTGGATGGGGCGAATGGTATCAATGGCGTCAGTGGTGAAAATGGCTTGAATGGCACGAGTTGTGAGGTCAAGGCCCTGCCTGACGAAAGTGGCTTCAAGGTGATGTGCGGTGGGGATTCCATAGGGGTACTCTTAAACGGCACAAGCTGCGAGGTCAAGGCGCTGTCTGATGAGAGCGGCTTCAAGGTAATGTGCGGTGGAGATTCCATAGGGGTAGTACTGAATGGTGTAAAAGGTGATTCTGGGGTAGGTACGCAGGGGCCGAAAGGCGAAGATGGCAAGTCTTGCACTGCCGAGGCTTTGACTGCCGGCAATGGTTACAAGATTATGTGCGATGAGGACTCTGTGGGAGTGGTTCTGAATGGAGAACCTGGTGTGAATGGTACGGGTTATATACTTGATCGCCGGGACAATCAATTTTATCAGGTTGTGACTATTGGTAAATTGACTTGGATGACCGAAAACTTGAATTACGAAACCGGATCTGGTAGTTACTGCTATGGCTCAACCGATGAAGAAAAAGCGGAGAATTGCGCTACCTATGGCCGCCTCTACACCTGGGATGTTGCGAGATCAGTTTGCCCTCAAGGTTGGCATTTGCCAGAGATGAGTGAGTGGGAGGCGTTGTATGATGCCGTGGGCGATTACACGATGGATAACAATGGAGGCACGAAACTTAAGGCACCAATGGGCTGGGAAACAAGCGAGAATAGTGAAGTTGGTACAAACGATTTCGGTTTTTCTGCTTTGCCGGCTGGCTATAGGGGCCAAAATGGCGAATTTAGCTATATAGGCAAGGGTGCTTATTTTTGGACTTCTTCTGTAAAAGACAATTCCAAGGTTGAGGCTGTACATCTGGTTTATGACGATGACAGAGCTTATTCGGGCTCTGATGAAATGGATGTAGCATACTCGGTTCGTTGCGTAAAAGGACCAGCAACGGATCGTTAGGGCCTCTTTTCTATTACTAAGTGTAGGGAGGGTGAAACCCTCCCTAGTCGTTTTAACGCAGCGGGTATTCCTTGTATTCCTTGACGCCGAATTCCTGACGCAGGTAATCCCAGCGCACCAGACGGTTTTTCCAGTAGTACTTGCGGTACAGGCGGCGGGCTACGCGGCTGGTGAATTCGTAGGGAATGGTGTGGTGGTCGTCGGCCACGCTTTCCATGGAAATGCGGTGGTCCAGTTCGCCGTTCACCACATCTACCGTCTCGCCAACCTGAACGTCGGGAATGTGGCTCACGTCCACCATGGTGGCGTCCATGCACACGCGGCCGAGAATGGGGCAGAGCTGCCCACGGATAAACAGGAATCCCTTGTTGTAGCCACCACGGAGGTAACCGTCGCCGTAACCGATGGCCACGGTGGCGATTCGAGTGGGCTGCTGTGCCATCCAGTAGCCGCCGTAACTGACCGTCTCGCCGGGCTTCACGTCGTGAATGTGGCGGATGGTGGACTTGATACGCATTACGGGCTTGATCGGCCACGGCGAAGGGGCAGCTCCCATGCAGTTGTAGCCGTAGAGGGCAAGGCCCGGGCGCACCATGTCAAAGTGGCTTTCGGGGCGGGTGAGGGTGCCTGCGGAACTGCTGCAGTGGCAGATGGCTGGCCGGAGACCTTCCGCTTCCAGCACGTCCACTAGCCGCGTAAATCTCTGGATCTGGATGTCGGTCTTGGGGTTCCCCGGCATGTCGGCGGTGGCCAGGTGGGTGAACATCCCTTCGAAATGCAAATTCTTGAGGCTCAGTGCCGCGCGGATGTTGTTGAAATCTTCGGCATCAAAGCCGTAACGGTTCATGCCCGTATCTACGGCCAGGTGGGCCTTGCAGGTGGTGCCCGTCTCTTTCAGGAACTGGTCGAAGGCCATGGCGGTACGGATGTCCGTGATGGCGGCGGTCAGCTGGAATTCCACGAAGTAGGCGAAGTCAGAAGGAGTGCAGGGGCCAAGTACCAGGATGGGAAGGTCCATGCCGTACTGGCGGAGGAGCATGCCTTCGCTGATGTGGGCCACTCCCAGGTAGTCTGCACCGCCGAACTTGGCGGCAAAGGAGCAGGCGAGGCTCCCGTGACCGTAGGAGTCGGCCTTTACGGGTAAGAGAATCTTGGTGTTTGCGGGAATCTGGCTGCGGATGAACTTGATGTTGTTGCAGAGGGCATCCAGATTGATTTCAATCCAGTTGGGCCTTGCAATCTTGTTCAGGTCAGGGGGATTTTTCAGAAGTTTCGGCATCTCGTCCATGACTAATAAACCTCTAATCGTGAGCTTCGCCGCTATTTGCTTTTTCCAGCTCGCGGGCATTGATGATCAGCATCTGCAGGCGGTTCTCGATGTTAGCAAAACTGGTGTCCGGGTCATAGTCCAGACTGAGAATCTGGATATGGGGGCAACGTTCCTTTACGGCCTTGGTAAGGCCACGTCCGGAGATGTGGTTCGCAAGGCAGGCGAAGGGCTGCAAGATGATGTGGCTGTTGATGCCATGCTGGGAATTGTACAGGATTTCGCCCGGAATCAGCCAGCCCTCGCCGGTATTGTAGGTGGGGTCAATGATGTCGGACACGTAGTCCTTCAATTCCACGCAGTCCGCATGGTGCTCGTACAGCTTGAACTTGTGCATGGCCTTGCGGGCGGTTTCTACGGCGTGGGTATAGACCTTGGCCGTGACGCCTCCTTCGATGCGGTCCTTCAGCGGATTGGCGGAGAAGCCGCGCTTCACCTTTTCGGCACGGACAACCTCGTCTACGCGGAAGAAGTCCGTCATGCCGGGCAGGTACACTTCCATGCCGTTGTTCATCAGGTAGTTCTCGATGAACCCGTTGGCGCTGGGGTGGTAGTTCATCAGGATTTCGCCAAGCACGGCTACGCGAGGCTTGCGGATTCCCTTCTTGCGGTCTTCCGTGATCTCGATCCCGTTGAAGGCCTCGATGCACTGGTCGAACACTTCCAAGAGCTTGGAGGGGCGTACCAGCTGCGTGGTGGTCAGGTTGCCTGCCACGCCGATTACCTTGGGCATCCATTCGTCGTAAATCTTCTGGGTGTCGCCTTCGTGAACTTCGTAGGGGCGTACGGCACGGTACATGATCTCGATGGCGTCCATGGTCACAAGGCCCCACAGCATGTGGAGGCGGAAGTCCAGACCCAGCTGGAATCCGGGGTGCATTCCCTTGTAGTCCACGCCGGTGGTAATGATGGTCACGTCCTTGAAGCCGGCCTCGTCCAGGGCCTTGCGGGCCAGCACCGCATACTGCACGGCTCGGCAGTTCTCGCAGTTCTTGGCAAGGCACATGGAAACCTGGTTCTGGGGAACCTCGGGGTGGTTCACAAGCCACTTGAGGGCCTCGCCGATGTTCACCTGGCAGGGGAAGCAGATGTCGTTATGGACAAACTTCTTGCCCAATTCGATAGCTTCCTTGTCGGCCACCGGCAGGTATTCGGCGGTATAGCCTTCCCGCTTCATGTAGACGCTGGCCAGCACGGTAAAGGCGGGGGACAGGTTCGGCGTCAGGATACGGCGGCGCTGCTTGTCTTCGGGCATGAAGGGCGTATGGAACAGGGGCTCGTGGCTTTCGGGCTTGTCGGGCAGGTTTGCCGCACGGCGGGCCTTCACGGTCTCGATAAAGCTCTTGATGCGGATTCCCACGGGGCCACGGGCGTCGCCTTCGTCCAGCTTGAGCATCAGCATTTCCTTGTTGGAATCCTGGTGCATCATGCGCATCATTTCGTCGGTCAGAATGGAGTCGTGACCGCAGCCGAAAGAAACAATCTGGGCCAATTCCACGTTGGGGTCCTTGGCCGCAATCATGGTGGCGCCGATCATGCGCAGGTGGAAGGTGTTCTTGATTTCGATACGGGTGTGGCTCGGCACATCCTGGTCGTAAACGCCGGGGAGCGATTCGGTGGTGAGCACCGGGATTCCCATGGCGGTAAAGTGGCTTGCGATGTTGTGGTTGATGAGCATGTCCGCATGGTAGGGACGGCCAGCAATCACCACGGCAAAACTGTTCTTGGCCCGAACATCGTCCAGCACCTTCTGGCCCTCTTCCAAGAGGGTGGTGCGGTAGCTGTGCAGGGCCTTTTCGCCTTCATCTACGGCCTTGTTCAAAAGTTTCTTGTCTAGTTTCCAGTGCTCGTGGAACCAGTCCACGGTCTGGTTACGGCGGAGCTTGGTGTTGAACCAGTGGAAGATAGGCTGGTCCATGGGAATGCCGTAGTTCTTCTCGGGCTCGTCGGTGTTCTTGCACACGTTGGGGTAGGCCTGCACCACGGGGCACACAGAGGTGGCGGTAAACTTGGTGTGGTCGCTGGGTACTGCCACCATCATGGGGAAGAAAATCCGGTCCACCTTCTTTTCGATAAGGCTGAGCACGTGGCCGTGGACCAGCTTGGCGGGGAAGCACACGGTGTCGGAGGGCACGCTGTGGAGGCCTTCCTCGAACATCTTGTAGTCGCTCTGGCGGCTCACCACTACGGTGTAGCCGAGACTGGTGAAGAAAGCCTTCCAGAAGGGGAGGCTTGCCCAGAATTCCAGCACACGGGGGATACCGATGGTCTTGCCGTTGTTCTCCACAAGCTTTGCGGGAGCGTAGTCCTTCACAAGGAGCTGGTTCGTGCGCTTGATCATGTCGGGCACGGACAGCATCTTCTTGTTGATTTCGGCAATGAGGGCCTTGGTCTTCGGGTCGTTGGGGTCGGCGGTCACTTCGCCGCGCTCGCAGCGGTTGCCCGTCACAAAGCTCTGGCCGTCGCTAAAGGTCACGATGGTGCGGGAGCAATGGTTGGTGCAGTACTGGCAGAGCTGGCCCGGCTGGTTGTGCCAACTGAAAGTCTTCATGGCGTCAAGGCCGATAAAGCGGCTCTTGAGTTCCGGTTCGGTCTTCCGCTTTTCTTCCATGAACTTCTTGGTAAGGAGCGCGATACCGATGGCGCCCATTTCGCCCGGACGTTCAGGACGGATGGGCTTAAGACCGGTGTACTGCTCGAAAGCGCGAAGAACGGCGTTGTTCTTGAAGGTTCCGCCCTGCACCACCACCTTCTTGCCGAGGGTGTTCAGGTTGCGGATACGGATTACCTTCGTAAACACGTTGTTGATGATGGAGCGGCAGATACCCGCGATAATGTCTTCGGGCTGCTTGCCGTCGCGCTGTTCCGTGATGATGGAACTGTTCATGAACACGGTACAGCGGCTACCCAGCTGGGACGGGCTCTTGGCGTTGAAGGCCAGTTCCGCAATCTTTTCCATGGGAATGCCGAGGCTGCGGGCATACGTTTCGATGAACGAACCGCAGCCGGAAGAGCAGGCTTCGTTCAGAATGATACCCGTGACCACGCCGTCCTGCACGGAGATGGCCTTCATGTCCTGCCCGCCGATGTCCAGGATAAAGCTTACGTCGGGGCAGATTTTCTGGGCGGCGTTGGCGTGGGCCACCGTCTCCACCGTATGGTAGTCGGCGTGCACGGCCTTCGCGAACAGCTGTTCGCCGTAGCCCGTGGTGCCCACACCCAAAATGTTCAGGGTGCAGCCGTATTCCTCGTAGCGGTCACTGAGTTCGTTCAGGGCGTTTTTCAGCACCTGCAGGGGTTCGCCGTTGTTGCTGGCGTAAAAACCGTCCACGATGTTTTCCTGCTCGTCCATCAAGACGAACTTCGTGGTGGTAGAGCCCGCGTCGATACCCAGGTAAACGTTCAGGGTAGAGCCCGAGGCGGGCTGGGGGTAGTTGTTGCCTGCCATCTTGTGCTCTTCCAGGAACATCTTGTATTCGGCTTCGTTCTTGAAGAACAGGTCGGCGGCGGCCTTGGCCTTGTTTTCGGCCTGGCGGGTCTCGTTGAAGTGGATAAGGGAGTCCAGGGAGCCTTCCCGGCGGTACTGGCATTCCTGATCCGCGAACATGGACCCGAGGGAAAGGGCGGCACCCATGGCCACCAGCACTTCGGAGTGTTCCGGCACAATGGCCTGCTCGTCGGTAATGCCCAGGCGTTCCTTGAAGGCGCGCACCAGGGTCGGGTTAAAGGTCAAGGGGCCACCCTCGAAAATCACGGGGGGCTTGATTTCCATGCCCTGGGCAAGGCCGCCTATGGTCTGTTTTGCGATGGCGTGGAAACTAGAAAGGGCGATGTCTTCCTTGGCCACACCGCTGTTCAGCATGGGCTGGATGTCGGTTTTGGCGAACACGCCGCAACGGCCCGAAATCTCGTAAACCTTCTGGCCCCGCTTGGCAAAGCCTTCGAAGGCTTCGGTCTTGATGCGCAAAAGTTCGGCCACCTGGTCGATAAAGGCGCCGGTACCGCCCGCGCACACGCCATTCATACGCATGTCGCTTGCAATGAGTTTGCCGGTAGTCTTGTCCTTTTCGAAGAACACCACCTTTGCATCCTGGCCGCCCAGTTCGATGGCGACCCTAGATTCCGGGTAAGTTGCACGCACCGCAAGGGCGTTGGCCACCACTTCTTGCACAAAGAAGGCATGGGTGGCTTCGGCAAAAGGCTGACCGCCGCTACCGCAGAAGGCAACCCTGAAATTCTTTTCGGGGAACAGCCCGTGGGCTTCCCGCAGCACCTCGTAAACTTTTTGCGCCTGCATGGCGTTGTGGCGCTGGTACGTATAATGCAAAAGCTTGCTGGTCTCTGGATCGACAACTGCGATTTTCACGGTGGTGGAACCCACGTCCACGCCGACCCACAAATCGTTCTTCAAATTGCTCATAGTGGGCTCAAAGATAGAAAAATGGGGCGAAAATTCAGTGGTCTTTGGTCAGGGAAACGACAGAACCGCAATAAAACGGGACAGGAGGCTGGCCGATAAGGTGGGGGAGGTCTCCCCCTGCTTGCAGCCTTGCCCTTCCGCCATCCTGTGAAGACTGCGGGTGTCATCCTGAGCGAAGGCGCAAAGCGCCGAAGTCGAAGGATCTAGGGCAAGCCTTCCAGCACCCCCTCACCTAAGGGGCCCCGCCCCTTAAAAACCCCATAAGGCGAGCGTAAAAACATTCGTGCTTGCACGAAATGGTTTTACCGAGCCGCCGGGGTTTCTACAAAACCCCGTCGCTGTTGTCATCCACGCCCACTCGGCCTTGCTCAGGGCAGGCTCCGGCGAGGATCCGCTATCATTTTGGTTGGAGCTTCCTTTAACAAATCTCCCCCTCGATGTGTGCCTTCCCTCGTTCATCGTAATGACTGCTCGGCTCAATATTGTAGCAGAGCCTACGAAATCGCCTCGCTCTCGCCGACACAACTCGTTGATACGAGTTGCTTTCGGCTCACAGATTCACTTTGTTCGACTGTTCATTCGGGAAGCACACATCTCAGTCGAAAAAATACAAGTGGTGATTCCGGTTTACAAGTGCTTTACGGTCAAAATCTTTTTGGGTAAGTGCTGTTCCTGCGGGTGGAAAATCTTGTGACTGTTAGTGTCACTTCGATTTTCCTCCGAGAGGCTTTTACAATGTTTCTTCTTCACCCTTTTGTGCTTTCGCTTACCTTCTCAATGACTTCTTCAGGTGTTACAAAGTTCAAGACGCTATAGGCGGTCTGCAATTTGCAAATCAGTCGCAATTTTACGTTGGTTTACGGCATAGCCCTTGAGTATGTAGTCTTTCAGGACTTGATTCGCCCAGCGGCGGAAATGCGTTGCGTTCTTGCTATTGACACGATAGCCAACGGAAAGAATGGCGTCGAGATTGTAGTACTTCGTCTCGTACACCTGTTTTGAGTCATTACCCACATGTTCCAAAATGGAACATGTGGTATCCTCCTCGAGTTCTTGTGAAGCGTAAATGTTTTTCAGATGTTTTGTTATTGCGGGACGTTTTGTCCCAAATAAATTCGCAATCTGTGCTTGAGTAAGCCACACGGTCTCGTTTTCTACACGAACCTCTAGCCGTACTTCGCCTTCCGGCTGGTAAAGTACGATTTCGCCCTTATTTTCTCCCATAGTTATCCTATGGAACGCATGCCCCTTGCGGGCCCCTGTCGGGGGATATGGGAAAGGTCGGAAATTCCGACAAAAAAGCCGAGTAATCAGCCAATGGCTAGAATATAGCAAATACGCCTTGACAAAAGTGACATGACGGATTATGACGGATTATTTAGGGGGCGTTGCGGGGGACTCCCCGCAGAGGGGGTAGGCAAAGACTTGCCCTATTGCTTAATGGTGATGCTGGTTAGGGTCGGAGGTGCCCGTGATTCTATCGCTTCGCTCCAGAATGACAGCGGGCATGACAATGGTTGGGCAAGGCTTTGACGAGGGGGAGGCTTCCCCCTTTGTATTTCAAGTGCTTTTAGTCATTAATCACTGCTTAAAAAGTGATTAATCCGTTTTGCACTGTCGTTTCAATGGCGAAATAGGGAATGCCATTTGCCTTTTTTAGTGGAAAAGTGTATATTTAGGGTGAGGTTACAGATGTGTGAAACTCAAAAACTGCATGAACTTTATGAGGAATGCAAAAGGATGAATTTTACGGATTCGTCCGACTTGGTCGATAGTGCCCAGAGTGCAGAGGAAGCGGATTTTTTCGCCAAGGTCTGTGATATAATTCTGCAGCAGAAGCAGGACAAGGTTATCGAAACCAAGAGGTTCTAGTTGCCGAAATTCATTGTTTTCGCCGGTCCAAATGGTTGCGGAAAATCGACCCTGTTTCATACGAACAGGGACGTTTTTGACATTCCTAGAATAAATGTCGATGAAATTGTGCGTGAAAAAGGTGGCGATTGGCGAAATTCTGCCGATTTAATTCATGCAGGACGTTTGGCTCTAAACAAGATGAATTCCTGTCTGGAAGGGCGTGAATCGTTTAATCAAGAAACGACTTTGTGCGGGAACTTTTCCATTCGGAATATCAGAAAGGTTCGTGAATTCGGATACGAAATAGAACTGTACTTTGTTTGTGTTGAAAATGTGGATCTTGCAAAAGAGCGCATTCGCAAGCGCGTCGAAGCTGGTGGGCATGGCATCCCCGATGTTGATGTTGAACGCCGATATAAAGAATCCCTTCAAAAATTAAAAGAAGTAATTCCAATGTGCCATAAAGTTGAACTTTATGACAATACGGAAAAATTCAGAAAAATTGCCACGATAAAAAATAATCGGATCGTATATTTAACGGATGACATTCCCCAGTGGGCAAAACTTGTTGTTTAGCCCCTACCCGAAGGTCTCGTACATGGCGTCCCGTTCGACGGGGGTGAGGCCTTCGCCAATAATCAGTTCTCGCATGCGAGAAGGGCTCATCCCTACGGGGGCGGTGGCTCCGGCGGCGTGGGTGATTTTTTCTTCCATGATGGTGCCATCCAGGTCGGAAGCCCCTGCGTGGAGTGCCTTCATGGCGGTGTTGATTCCCATCTGTATCCAGTAGGCCTTGATATGGGGGAAATTGTCCAGGAACAGGCGCGCTACGGCCACCGTACGCAAGATGTCTTCTTCGCCGGTGATGTTCGGGACAATTTTGTGGAGGGCGTTGTGCTCGGGATGGTAAACCAGGGGGATGAAGGCGAAGAATCCGGGGGCTTCGTCTTGCAGTGTCCGCAGCATGCCCATGTGGGCGATGCGGTCTTCGGGCTTTTCGACGTGGCCAAAGAGCATGGTGGCGTTGGTGGGAATTCCCAGCTTGTGTGCCGCCCTGTGTACCGAAAGCCATTCCTCGCCAGTTTCTTTACCCGGGCAGATCTGGTCCCGGACGCTTTGCACCAGGATTTCGGCGCCACCTCCGGGGAGTGCGTCAAGGCCTGCCTTTTTCAGCGTCGCCATGATCTGCTCGGGACTCTGTCCCGAAATTTTCGAGAAGTGGCAAATTTCTACGGCGGTAAAGGCCTTCAGGTTCACCTTCGGGAATTCCTTGCGGAGTTTCGAGAGCATGTCGATGTAGTAGTCGAAGGGGTGGTCCGGATGGAGACCGCCTACGATATGGAGTTCCCGCGCCCCTTGGCCGATAGCTTCGGCTGCCTTTGTCCTGATGGTGCCGTAGTCCCAGTCGTAGGCGGTGGGACTGTCCTTCTTGATTTTGGAGAAGGCGCAGAACTTGCAGTGCAGAACGCAGACATTAGTGTAGTTAATTTGTCTGTTGTTGACCCAGTAGACGCTCTTCCCGTGGCGGCGTTCCTTTTCGGCGTTTGCACGGGCGCAGAGTTCCGCCAGGGGGGCGTTCTTGAAAAGGTCCAGGGCTTCGGCTTCTGTAATGCGTTTTGGCATCATGTTGCTAGATTCTTCTGCTAGATTCCGGCTCAAGGCCGGAATGACGAACATAAAGGGGTAAAAGACAAACGTCATGGCGGACCTGATCCGCCATCTGGTAAACGAAGCGTTCTTTGTGCTGCTTGCTCATTACGGAGATTACAGGTACTTGAGGGCTTCGGGGATGAGGGCGGCGGCGTCGGCGGAGTCGCCCAGGTTTTCGTAGGCCTTGGCTACGGCCTTTTCTGCCGCAGGGTCCTTGACTCCCAGGGTGTGCAGAGCCAGTACCGCTTCCATCTTGGCGCCGGTAAGCATGCCCATGCCCGTGACGCCCGAACCTTCGACGTTCCCGAGAGCCTGGAGCATGGTGGCGGCACGGTCCTTGAGGGTGAGCACCATTTGTTCGGTGGTCTTTTTGCCAAGGCCCTTGATTTTACCCAGGGCGCTCTTGTTGTCACTGGCAATCATGTTCAATAGGTCGGCTGGGGCAACCCCGCTCAGAATCCGCTGGGCCATCTTGGGGCCCACGCCGTTCACGTCCAGGAGCATCAGGAACAAATCCTTTTCGGCCTGGTCCGCAAATCCGAAGAGGGTCATGGAATCTTCCCGGACCACCAAGTTCGTGTACAGGAGCACCTCGGCGTTTTCGTCGGGGAGCATGCCGCCCGTGCGTGCGGAGATGTTCACCCCGTAGCCGATGCCTGCCACGTCCACCACTGCGAAGGTGGGACTTTTCTGAATCAATTTTCCACGAATCTGCTCAATCATGCCTTGTCCTTTAGTTCTGCCTGCTGGTCCAGGAGCCTCTGGGGGTATTCCGGGTCCAATTCCCTGCGTTCTTCCAGGCGGCGCTGCATCTCTTTGGTGAGGGCCACCACCTGTGCGCCCTGGTGACCTTCCAGGTAGGGTTCTACGGAAATGGTTTCCAGCACGTCCAGGTAGAAATGGTACTGTTCCCGGGGGTGGTAGCTGACCAGCTTGTCGTGCTTGCGTAATCCGATGATTTCGTTTCCGCCGAAGTAGATGGGCACGATGTCCCGCTTGCAGCCGATGGCGAACCTGGCCGCCCCCTTCTTGAAGTCCCAAGGCTTGCCCGGTTCGGAGCGTGTGCCTTCGGGGAAGATGATGAGGTTGTTCCCTTGGTCTGTGGTGCGTTTCACTTCCATCATCTGCTGGTCGAAGGATTCTGAATTGAGGATGTAGATGGAATTCACGATTCCGGAGACAAAGCGGTTCTTGCCGAGAGCCCCCTTCACGATGCAGTCGGCGTTGGGGATGATGGAAAACAGCAACACCACGTCTAGCAGGGAAGGGTGGTTGGCGATAATGATCTTGGAGTGGAGTCCCTTGAGGCGTTCACGGTGTTCCACCTTGAACTTGGAACCCCTCAGCAACACCAGCTGCCAGATGAGAATCTTGAGCGCGATGTGGATGGCGTAACGGGCCCACCGGCTGAACCGTTTCCGCGAAAAGCCGGAAAGGAGAAAAAGTGTCGGAAATACCACGGAGGCCTGGACAAGACTACCCAACCCGAAAAAGAAGAAGGTCTGTAGCTTTACGTAGGTTCGCCAGGCGTAGGCTATTCGTTGGAAAAAAGTCATGTCTCTCACGATGTAGCGTTTCTATTCGGAAAGATAAAAAAAATTGGGTAAACAAGCTATATTTGAGCCATATGAAACTGTTTTTGGCAATGTTCCTCTGCTTGACGCTGTCGTCCATGGCATTTGCCGATGTCTTTGAAAGTCCCCTGACGGCTGAGCGTTCCAAGGAACTTGCCCAGGTTCTTTCGGCCATGCAGCAGCAGAAATACCTGCGGGGGAGTTTCAGGCAGGTGCGGACCGTCAAGAAAATCAACCGGGACTTTGTCTCCACGGGGAGTTTCGTCATCGCGGATACCCTGGGCATCTTGTGGAACATGGAAAAGCCCTTCCAGAGCCTTACCGCCATCACCTGCGACAAGATGCTCCAGAAAAATGCCTCCGGGGCGGTTTCCCAGATGAACATGAAGGACAACGCGGTCTTTGGCCAGGTTTCCCAGACCATTCAGGGGATTTTTTCGGGCAACCGCAAAATGCTGGAAGAACGATTCCAGATTTTCTTCGAGACGGGGAAGTACGGGCTTTGGACCATCGGCCTTGTTCCCAAGGAAAGCGTCATCAAGAAGCAGATTTCGTCGGTGGTGCTCTCGGGCCACAAGTGGCTGGAGAAGGTGACCCTCTCCGACGGCGACGGAAATCCCATCCTCTACGAATTTTCCAAGGTGGAAGGGGGCATCTCCCTCACTCCCGAAGAATCCGCCCTGTTGCGCTGATGGAGCCTGCGGAGTTTCATGGATAAGCCCGAAAAAAAACGGATGAACAAGTGGGGGATTCTCCTCTGGGGAATCTTGCATGTCGCCATCATCGCGCTGGGCTTGAACGCTAGCCCCTGGAAAATCGATTCAAACCTTTTCTCCGTTTTGCCGCCTTCGCAGGTGTCGGCGGGTCTGGGTGATGCCGACGCCGAGCTTTCCCGCAGGACCATGGGCCAGATGACGGTACTTGTGGGCCATACGGATTTTGAAAAAGCGAAGGCGGCGGCAGACGAATTCGACCGGGCGCTGCGCGGGAATGTCCAGCTGGAAAAGGTAAGCTACCTTGTGTCGGACAGCTCCATGGACGAGGCTCGCGCCTTCGCCAGGGAATACCGCTATGCATTGCAGAGCGAAGCGTTTATGGACCGCGTTCGCCAGGGTGGCGGGGCCTTCTTGAAGCAGAACGCCCTGGAAAAAATCTACGGAGGCTTTTCCATGGCAAGCCTCGAGAACCTGGACGAAGACCCCTTCTTGCTTTCGGCCCAGGCCTTCGAGGATGTTCTGGGAAATCTCTCCTTCATGAGCAAGAACGTGGAACTTCGGGATGAGCGTCTTGTGCTGCGGGATTCTCTACGGACCTACGTCATGTGGTCTGCAAGCCTTGTTCCGGGCGCTTCCACCTTCGGTGGCGACGGTAGCGCCCTCCAGATTATTGAACAGAAAATTTCGGAACTGAAAGCGGTGGATTCCGCCCTGGTGGTGGCAACCACAGGAGTGCCTTTCCACAGTTACGAAAGTTCTTCTCGGGCGCAGCTGGAAGTGGCCGTGATTTCGGGTGTGTCCATCGTGCTTCTCCTGTTGCTGATCCTTTCCACCTATAGGTCTGCCGTACCCTTGGCGCTGACGCTTTTTTCCATCGGCGTCGCCATCGTCTCGGCACTGTCGGTGACCTGGACCTTGTTCGGCTCTATCCATATTTTCACCTTCGTGTTCGGGACCAGCGTCATCGGCGTGAGCATCGACTACGCCATCCATTTCTTTACAGGCTGGAAAATCCGGGAAGAACGGCTGGACGGTGGCGGTGTACGTGGCCTGATTTTCAAGGGACTTGTCCTGGGATTCATGACCACGGAACTTTCGTACTTGGCTCTCACCTTCGCTCCCTTCCCGCTGCTCCGGCAGATGGCGGTTTTCTCCATGGCGGGGCTTGCAAGCTCCTTCTTGACCATTACGCTTTTGTTTGCGGCCCTGCCTGCCGCGAAGACCCGCGCTCCTGCGGGTTTCGCCCTTGGGGCCGTTTCTAGAGTATTGGATGGCTACGGAACAATCCTTGCAGGGCTCAAGATGAAAAGGTGGGCGTCGCTTGCGGTGGCTGCGGTAATTGTTGCGGGGGCTGCGGTGGGTGTTTATCGCGTGCAGTGGGGTACGGACCTCAAGTCCCTCTATACTATGTCGTCTGAGCGCCTTGCCCAGGAAAGGCTTTCCATGGAACTTCTGGATTTCGGCTCTTCGGGCAGCTACTTCTTGGTGAAGGGGAACTCCGTTCAGGAGGTGCTGGAGCGGGAATATGCTTTCTGTAAGCGCCTGGAGCGGGAGCGTACCGACGGCGTGCTGCAGAACTACCTTGCTATAAGCCGGTTCATTCCGCCCCGTTCTGTCCAACAGGAAAATTTTGAAATCCTTTCCCGGGCCATGGATTCCCTGACTGTCGCTGAGATGCACAAGGAACTTGGACTCCAGTCCGATTCGACTTTCCGAGCCTCGATGGGCCAAGGCCTAAAAGTTCTTGAACCCGAAAGCAAGTTGCCCGCCAATTTCGAAAAACTCCTGAATAGCCTCTGGATTGGCCGCATAGGCGATTCCTACTACAGTGCTGTGATGCCCCTCCATGTTCAAGATGCCGCAAAGCTTTCCGGCCTTGCAGGCGACGGAATCTACTTTATGGACAAGGTAAACCAGATAAACGAGAACCTGACGCGACTATCCCTGACCGCCCTTGCCCTAGTTGGGGTTGCCTTTGTGCTGGTGTTTGCGGTGCTGTTTTTTATCTACGGATTCTCCGGGGCGTTTTCCATTATGCGGATTCCAGTATGCGCCTCGTGCCTTGCGGTGGCGCTGTTCGGCTATCTGGGTGTACCTTTCAATTTCTTTGCTACGGTGGGAATTATTCTTACCCTCGGTATAGGCATCGATTACTCCCTGTTTTTCAGGGAAGGGCGGGGAAGCCCCTTGACGGTACTTGCCATCGCGCTATCGGCCCTGACCACCATCCTCTCTTTCGGGAGCCTTTCTTTCAGCGGTTTTTCGCCGGTTTCTACTTTTGGCCTGTCCGTGTTCCTTGGGATTCTTTTCAATTTTATCTTGTCCCCATTTGCAGGCTCCAGGGGTAAATAGGTCGCTGTGGCAATTGCGTTCATGGTTCTTTTTTTCTATAATTGGCGTGGAATAATTGAAATGCTTAGGAGTGTCCATGAGCGATAAGAAACAGGTTCTCGTGACCGGTGCCAGTGGCGGAATTGGTTCTGCCATAGCAGAAGCCGTTGCCCAGGCGGGTTATGCCGTTGTTGCGGGCTACAACAGGGGCAAGACCAGGGTCGATGAACTTATACAAAGGGTCCAGGCTGCCGGTGGAGAAATCCGTGGGCTTCAGCTCGACATTTCCGACCGTGAACAGTGCAAGGAAGTGTTGACCAAAGATATCGAGGAAAACGGAACTTATTACGGTCTGATTCTCAATGCAGGCGTTTGCGCCGACATGACCTTTGCTGGCATGAGCGGAGATTCCTGGGACAAGGTGGTGAACACCAACCTGGGCGGTTTTTACAATGTGGTTCAACCACTGGTGATGCCCATGTGCCGCAAGCGCATTGGCCGCATCATCACCATCTCTTCGGTTTCCGGCGTTATCGGTAACCGTGGCCAGGTGAACTACAGTGCGTCAAAGGCGGGCATCATCGGGGCTACCAAGGCCCTGGCCACTGAACTTGCCAGCCGAAGCATCACGGTGAACAGCATTGCGCCGGGCGTTATCGAGACCGAAATGATCAAGGACGCTCCTCTGGACATTATCTTGCAGGCTGTTCCCATGAAGCGGGTGGGCAAGCCCAGCGAAGTAGCCGCCACGGCAGTGTTCCTGCTTTCGGAAGGGGCGGCCTACATCACCCGTCAGGTGATTTCTGTAAACGGAGGTCTCGCATGACCCGTAGGGTTGTTGTTACGGGAGGTTCCTGCATTTCGGCCTTGGGTTCCGAGATGGACGAAATTTTCGACAGCCTGAAAAAGCTGGAGAACAAGGTGGTCCGCATGGACGAATGGGACAAGTACGTGCAGATGAACACCCGTCTGGCGGTTCCGGTGAACTACCAGTTTCCTGAAATGCCCCGCCGCAAGGTACGCGGTATGGGCCGTGTGGCACTGCTGGCTACGGTGGGCGCCCAGAAGGCCCTGGAATGTTCCGGGCTTCTGGAAGACCAGGATTTCTTGCATTCCGGCCGTGTCGGCGTGGCCTACGGATCTTCCATGGGCTCCGTGATGCCCTTGGTAGATTTCTTCTCCATGATTGTCACCAACGACAGTTCCAAGATTACGGCTACCACCTACATCAAGTCCATGCCCCAGACCTGCGCCGTGAACATCGGCGTGACCTTCGGGCTTACGGGCCGCATGATTACCACCAACACGGCCTGCACTTCCGGGAGCCTTGCCATCGGTAATGCCTACGAGGCCATCAAGTATGGCAAGCAGGACGCCATGGTGGCTGGCGGTGCCGACGAACTGGACCCAACGGAATCTGCCGTGTTCGATACGCTTTTTGCAACCTCCGTCAAGAACGATACGCCCAAACTCACTCCCGCCAGCTACGACCGGGACCGCGACGGCTTGGTCATTGGCGAAGGGAGCGGCACCTTGATTCTCGAGGAATACGAGCATGCCCGTGCCCGCGGTGCAAAAATTTATGCGGAGCTGGTGGGCTTCGGTAACAATACCGACGGCGACCACCTGACCCAACCCAAGCAAGAAACCATGCAGCGGGCTCTGGAACTGGCCTTGGAAGATGCGGGACTCAGTCCCGACGCCATCGGCTACGTGAACGGTCACGGAACCGCCACCAAGCATGGCGACCGGGCCGAGACCTGGGCTACCTACAACGCCCTGAAGGGCCGTAGCGCCCCCATCAGCAGCCTCAAGAGCTACATCGGGCATACCTTGGGTGCCTGTGGCGGTATTGAGGCCTGGACATCTATCCACATGATGAACCGCGGCTGGTTCAGTCCCAACCTGAACCTGAAAAACGTGGACCCGGAATGCGCCCCGCTGGACTATATCGTCGGTGACGGTCGCGAGATGGATGTGGAATACGTGATGAGCAACAACTTCGCCTTCGGCGGAATCAACACGTCCCTCATTTTCAAGAAAGTGTAAATCCTTTTTGCGGCGGAAATCCCCGTCGTTTTTCCATCGTCGTCATGCCCCGCTTGGTGGGGCATCCGCTAGATGCGAATCCGTCATCGTCATGCCCCACTTGTTGGGGCATCCGCTTGATGTGAATCCGTCATCGTCATGCCCCACTTGATGGGGCATCCGCTGGATGCGAATCCGTCATTGTCATGCCCCGCTTGGTGGGGCATCTGCTGGATATTTTTACTGATGGTCTGGACGTCGTCCGGATTAATACAGTTCCTTGAGCGTCTCAGGCGCAAGCTTGCTCAAGAGTATGGCCTTGTCCCGTTTTTCCCGTAGGCCTTTGCGATTTTTCCAGAGGCTCACGATGATCGACGGGTGGGTCGTCACAAATCGGACCGTCTTGATCCCGAGGGACTTGGAAAGGGCGTAGGCGATGTGGGGGAGGCTTTCCCTGTTTTCGCTGGAAAAATCCATCGGGATTCCTTGCAGTCCGGCTACCAGGTAGGGAACGGAGAAACAGCGTCCTCCGGCGTGGTGCATCCTCAGTGCATAGTCGAGAATCTGCGCCGGAATAGGCAAGCTTGCATCGAAGGCCCCGGTCCGCTGGACTATCCGCCTGGAAAAGACCGCAATTTCGGGTCTTGGGCAGGCCACATACCGCAGGGGTGCATCCTCTTCGATAGTCTCGATTCCCTTGGACTTGTGGAGTTTGAACCCACCGACGAATTTTGCGGACTTCTTGTCGCCGTCTTCTATGGAGGCGTATCGAAGTCTCGGGGCGAAAGCGTCCACCATGGGGAATGCGGAAATGTTTTCGGCCAGGCTGTTCAAAAATTCTCGGTCGATGGTTACGGCGCTGTTTGCAAAGACGATCCATTCCGCATCGCTTTCGTTCAGCCTTTCGTTGAAACTGTCCGTAAAGAACCAGCCCAGGGCTGGGTCGGTAAAGGGCGGTTGCGGCTCGGTAATGTCAGGCGAACCCCAGACAAAAACGTCGAACTGCCGCATAGCGTTTGGCCTTAGAAATTAAATCGTAGGCCAGCCCGGTGCTCCATCCCGAGCCCTTGGGCCAGACACGAAAAACTGTAGTCCAGGGCGAACAAGCCCATGCTGTAGCCGAGGCCGAGGCTCAAGAATCGGGCCTCGTTGGATTCGTCGGGCCTGCTCCGGTCTTGAATCAGCTCTAGGGCGTCCCGCTTCAAGTCCAGCCATGTCCGGGTGAAACCGCCCCGTATGGCGAAGTACTTGCCCAGCAGGTACTCGGCGCCGATATTCAGGCGGGGTTCCGCATACCGCGGAAAATTCGTTTCGCCAAAGACTGTCAACCTCGGGAGACTCTTGGGGCGCATGAATCCGGAAAGGGCGAATACTTGCCCCATGGGGTAGTATTCGTCTTCGCCGTCATCTACGTAGTCTCTAAGCAGACCGCCAAAATCCCTGGCCACAAGTGCCAGTCCCCAGAATTTATTTTCGGATTGCCAGGAAATACCCCAGTCGAAGGCCGCCCCGAAAGCGGTACGGTCACCCTCTTCGTCGGCCAGCCTGTCGCTTGCGAACTTGAGGGTGGCGCCGAACTGGAAATGCTTCATGGGAAATGCTACCGTGGCGGTGACCAGCTGGCTCAGGGGGTTGTAGTCCTTGCCGGTCTCGTTGCCGTATTCGTCATAGCCTTCGATAGTTCCGTAGTCCAGCCAGTTGTACGAAATCTGGTACAGGAATCGCTTGAAGTCTCGGGTGTAGTACAGGGAACCCTGGTTTTCGGAGAATTCGCCGGTCTGCCAGTGCATGCCGACGGTGCGTTCCTTTCCTTCGGGCATCCGGAGAGCGGCTGGGTTCAGTTGGGCGATGCTCGGGTCGGCAGAAGGGGCTGCCGCTGCGGACTTTTCAAGGGCCGCATTTCGGGGACTGTCGAAGGTGGACATGAAGGAGAAAACTTCCTGACCGGCATCGCCTTGCGAAAAGTAGGCCTGTGCCTCAAACGTGGCGGCAAGCAGAGCAAGCGCAGCCAGCTGGAAGTTTATCTTCTTGAACATAGGCTAAATTTATAAAATTTGCCTTTACAAAAAGGCAAAAGTTTCTATATTTGGGTCGCTCGGGCTACTAGCTCAGTTGGTAGAGCAACGCCCTTTTAAGGCGTGGGTCGAAGGTTCGAGCCCTTCGTAGCTCAGTGAAAAGCCGGTTTCGTTTTCGGAACCGGTTTTTCTTTTTTTTGCCCCCGACGGACCATAATTAAACGTTATGGTAAAACTGGTTACGAACGTCATGGCGGCTTGATATTCCAACTCGTCATGGCGGACCTGATCACAATAGCTACTTGTAGCTTTGCTACTTAGTAGATATGATCCTCGGCTACGGGGACGCCATCTGGCTTCCCTCTTTCTCTGCTTTTTATTTATATTCTTGTTGTTAAGGAGGGTGAAATGGATTGTCGCGTTTTAGTCCGGTTTATTGGCGAGGGGGCAGACCTTGCCCTCTTGTGGCAGGCCTTTATGGAAAAATTTCCGGAGACGGAACTCCCTAGCGAAGATTCGGGAGATTGGTATTCTGTGGACCCCATCGTGTCTGACGAATACGAGTGCCGCTTCGAAGAACTGCCGGAGACGGAGCTTTTGGCTATGGACGGCAACATGCTGGTGGAAGACGAACCTCCCGAAGACGTGTTGGACGGCCTGCTGGAAATGTTCCCGAAGGTGTTTGCCGTGTTCAAGTGGTCTACCGTAGAGGTAGGCGTGGGCTGTGGCGTCAGTGAAGGCTGGGGCGAGTTCATCCCGGATCGGGCTGACGACTACTCCGACGAAGCCAACGAGATTTCCGAAGCGGTATTGGGGTTCTGAAATGTGTAATGTGGAATGCGGAATTAGTAATGAGTTGTCAGTTATCAGTATTGAGTCTGTAATTTGGCGCCTTCGGCGCGATCATAAAAACTCATAACTCATTACTCACTACTCACAACTCTTTGACCGCCTGCCTGAGTTCCCTGGTGGCAGCCTCCGGATCGGCGGCCTTCATGATGGCGGAAACGACGCATATGCCTGCGATTCCCGAATCCTTCAACACGAAAATGTTGTCTTTGTTGAGCCCGCCGATGGCATTCACCGGGATGGGAACGGCTTTTACGATTTCCTTCAATGTTTCTACTGGTGTGATGACGGTTTTTACGTGGGTTGTGGTGGGGTAGATGGCGCCGCAGCCCAGGTAATCGGCCCCTTGTTCAAAGGCTTCCAGGGCCTGGGGCACGGTCTTGGTGGTGGCCCCGATGATTTTCTCGGGCCCAAGCAATCGCCGGGCGTCCCGGACAGGCATGTCGGATTGCCCTACATGAACACCCTCGGCTCCGATAGCGAGAGCCACATCCACACGGTCGTCTATAATCAGCGGAATTCCGTACCGGGTGGTGATTTCGTGGGTGGCACGGGCTAGTTCCATATATTCGCGGGTACTCCGGTCTTTTTCCCGCAGCTGAACGATGGTGGCACCGCCCCTGCAGGCGGCCTCCACCACCGGCAAAAAACGGTTTTCGGTAACGCAGGTGCTGTCGGTAATGAAGTAGAGGGTGGTGTTTAATCTTGTCATGTGCGGAAAAAGTAGAAAAAAGGGGGCTGATTGTGATATAGTACAAATTGGACTAATTGTTTTTATCATTTTTTTGTAAAAAAATGCCTAAAACATACTTTACTATCTATATTTTGTAAACAAGAATTTTGAAATATTTTTTACTTGCAAAAGAGGTGTAATTTGGTAAGTAAGAAAAAAGGCTTTACCCTGATAGAAATCATGGTGGTAGTCGTGATTATGGGAATCCTTGCGGGGGTTGCTGTCCCGAAATTGTTTGGGCTTATTGAAAAGACAAAAGAAAAAAAGGACCTTCAGCACCTTTTTTACATAAAAAAGGCTTTTGAAAGGCTCCTTGTACAAATAGAAGCTCATGATGATGGTTCAACATCCTCAAATAATGATACCTATGGTTTTACGGGTGATTTCGCTGACAATACCATACAGAATTATCTAGCAAATTCCAAAGGGAGAGGGTTGATTTTGTTAAACATTAATTTGGGAGACAAAGTCAATGATAAAGGCTTTGCATGCTACATGATTGGCGATCTAAAACCTAGTTCATACAACAACGGATTTTATAGGGATATTCTTGACGAATCAGGCTTTGGACTTGTAGCGTCGAAGTTGGCGACCTCATCTGGAGGAAATAGCAAAATATGGATTCCTCCGCTATTTGAGAGTAAAACGCTAGTTTACCCGAGTTCCCAAGGTGGAAAATATAGTAGTGCCCAACATATTCGCGTTAAATGGAAAAATAATGACCCAAATAGCAAGGAAGTGGTTGTCTGGATTGGGGGACAGGGGAATGTCCTTACTGGCCTACAGGGAACCGTATTTGCAACAGAAATGAATGGATTGATGGCAAAGTAGAAACTTTAGCATATTATGATGGGATTTCTAAAAAATGTTTCAGCGTTCAAAATCCAGCAAAATAAAATCCGGCTTTACCCTCATTGAAATCATGGTCGTCATCGTGATCATGGGCTTGCTTGCCGGGATTGCCGTTCCGATTGCTCTGGGTGCAATTGAAAGGTCCAGGGAGAATATTGACCGTGTGAAGTTGTTTTATTTACGGGAAGCGTTGAATAGGGCCCTGGTGGAAAATGAGGATGCCTTAACGGTGTATACCACTGTTAAGCCAGGTGATGCAGGCAAATACAGTAAAAATGATATTAATACCAAACTCATAAATGGTGTGGGACTTTTTATTCTTGAAATAGACAAGGGGCAAGCACCAAATGTTTCTGGTACCCATAATAAAGCAAAAACAATATGTGAAATAATTGGAACCGCAGGAACATTCTATGACGCCTTAAGAGATGCTGGATTTGAAGATGTTGCTGGAATAGTGGCAGAACGTTTACTTAAGAATAACAACGTAAGTAAAAATTCTCCCTACTATTCAGTATCCTCATACACAAATGAGAATGGCACATTTAACAGGACAACCCCTAAACATCAGCTATTCATTAGCAAAGCTCTCAATGAACCCAGTGAAGGTAAAAGGAGGCTAACTTTGAATGTGCAATGGACAGGAGGGAATCCGACCAGTCGTTCGTTAGAAGTTTACTTTTACGACCACGAGCATGGCAAAAATTATCAAAGTGACCACGGCGTATGTTTTGCTACAGTACCCGATAAATGTAACTAGTGGCTTGAGAACCTGCTGTTCCGCATATAGTTAATCGTTCATTACGGGTTGCAGACCTTCCCCCAAAATGTTATTTTTGGGGTGTCTTTGTAAGGGAAGTGTTAATGCAAATGCAAAATAGGTGCAAACTAGGCTTTACTCTTATCGAAGTGATGGTTGTCATCATCATCATGGGGGTTCTTGCCGGGATTGCCGTTCCCACAGTTTTTGGAATCATTGAACGGTCTAGAGAGAACATTGACCGCCTTAAGCTGTTTTATTTGAGAGATGCTTTGAATAGGGCTCTTGTAGAGAATGAAGATGCCCTGTACAATAATGCTTTTGTAACTTCTGGGAAGGACGCCGACAAGAACCTCTCGTCATTGAAAACAAAACTGGCAAGCGAGAAGGGAGTGGACTTGTTTGTTATAGAAATGCGCCCAGACCTTCCGACCAATGTCCAGAATAACCACCCCAGCATCAATAGTGGCTCGGAGATGAGCAAATTGGTTGGGAGCAGTGGAACGTGGTATGACGCTTTGAAGGAATCTGGATTTCAAGGAGTTGCAGACATTCTTAATGCAAGAAATACCCCCGGGTCTGATTTGACTAAGGATGGTGATACCTATTATGCATTTTCTTATAAATCGGGTAGTTCGACATATTACCGTACCTACCCCAAGGAACCCATGTTCATCAGCAGAGAGTTGAATAATGGAAAATCCTCTGGTTTGGATGGTATAACGTCACAGGGTAGTAACAAGACCAACTACCGCTTGACGATGAGTTTCCAGTGGAGTGGATTGGACGAGCATAGTCGTTCTGTAGAGGTGGCTTTGCTTCCTGCTGGCGGAAAATTGATGACTAAGGCGGGGAAGGGAAGCGCTCTCCTCACTGAACATGGTGTCTGCTTTTCGACCTATGGTGACAAAGGCTGTGCCGACTACAAGTACTAGCCGTTACACGTAAAGATAATCGTTCAATACGGGCTGCAGACCTTCGCCCGAAATGTCGCTGTACATGGCGTTAAAGCTGCGACCGTCGTTGATTTCGAACTGTTCGTCGCCGCCTTCGCCGTCATCGTGACCGCTGTACTTGCTTTCGTGGTCGCCGATGCCCGTAGAAACGCCGGCGGAAACTTTCGTCGCACAGATTTTCACGATGCCGTTCCTAAATTCCTTGCTTTCGCGGCTCGAGACCGTAATGCCCACGAAGGGGAGGAAGATACGGTAGGCGCAAAGCACCTGGCAAAGTTCCTTCTCGCGAACGTCCAGCGGGTCAATCTTGTCGTTGTTGATGATGGGGCGCAGTCTCGGACAGCTTAAGCTCATCTCGGCATGCGGGTACTTCTTTTGTAAGAAATACACATGGAGTGCCGAGGCAAGCGCATCGCGGCGGAAGTCCGAAAGTCCAAGAAGTGCAGAGAATGCCACTCCTCGCATGCCGGCCATCAGTGCTCGTTCCTGGGAATCGAAACGGTAGGGGAATACGCGCTTGTGGCCTAGCAGGTGAAGTTGTTCAAAACGCACCTTGTCGTAAGTTTCCTGGAAGACAGTCACGTAGTCCACGCCGCATTCGTGCAGGTAGCGGTATTCGTCGGTATTCACTGGATAAACTTCAATGCCTACCATGCGGAAATACTTGCGGGCCAGCTTGCAGGCCTCGCCGATGTATTCCACGCTGCTTTTGGCACGGCTTTCGCCGGTGAGAATCAGGATTTCTTCCATGCCGCTGTCGGCAATGACCTTCATCTCGTGCTCGATCTGCTCCATGGTGAGCTGCATGCGCTTGATATGGTTGTAGCAGTTGAACCCGCAATAGACGCAGTAGTTCTCGCAGTAGTTCGCGATGTAGAGCGGCGTGAAGAAATAGACGTTGTTGCCGAAATGCTTGCTGGTTTCGATTTTTGCCTTGGCGGCCATCTGTTCCAGATACGGAGCGGCAGCAGGGGAGAGCAGAGCCTTAAAATCTTCTAAGGTACAGCGTTCGTGCTCCAGGGCGCGCTTCACGTCTTTGCCGGTGTACTTGCTGTAATCGTAATTTTCGGATTCAGAGAGAACCTTTTCGGCAATGTCCGACTGGATGATTTCCATGCCGGGCAAATAGTCCATTATATTAGTGCGGGCGCTGGGGTCGTTTTCAATGCGGTGCTTTTTCGCGAGAGCGCCTTCCGAAAGGTTCCCGGAATCAAACAGGTAGTTGTTGTCTTTTCTTTCGCTTTCCATTATTTCGTTATTTCAAAAATGTTGTGTGTGACTACTTGCACGTTGTCAAAAGAACCTTGGGCAAACATTTCGTCGCTGATGGACCCCATGCAGCAGGAACTCTTGTAACCTAGGACGAATACATTGTCGTTGTCTCCGCGAGAAGATGGTTCGTAGTGTCCGTAGTAAGTGTCTTTTTGGGCTATCAACTCCCCGTTTAAAAACAGGGCTATAACGCCGTCTGCCTCGTTCCATTCGGCGGTAATGCGGGTCCATTCGTTCTTTAGGTCAACTTCGGCTGAAAGGAATATTGGGTTATTGGGGAGGTTTTTGTAAAAATAAAGGATTCCGTTATAAATGAATACGGACATGCGTGCCCCATCGTTCCCGGCGAGGGCTGTTGTTTTATTGCCAGAGGAAAGAAAATCTGCATTTGGCTTGAAGAAAAAATCCAGCGATCCGTTCTTAATTTCCTTGTCCAGCCGCCAAGGGAGCACGGTGTATTGATTGTCTCCGATGTCGATGGACCGTCCGCTACCGCCGTATGCAGATTGTCCTGACTTGTAAGAACCAATAGTGCCGTTTTCAAAGTCAAAGTTTTCGAAATCTTCAAAGCATGTGGCATTGACGCAGTCGCTTGTGATGTTGATAGTTTGGCGGCTCTGGTGTAGGTCACCCGTTCCATAGTATGTATAGGTATAGGGTGAGGTGTTTACTTCGCTAGTGCTTGAACTTGGTTTTATAGAACCATTGCTGCTGGAGCTGTCGTACACGTAAATACATGCGGATTCTGTTTCCGATTCGTAACAGACAAGCCTGCCGCCGGAGCTTGATGGAGGGGGCTGAGTAAGGGAACTAGAACTTTCTTCAACGGGAATATGGCTGCTAGAACTACCGTCTTCGGGGCTAGGAGATGCCTTTCTGTAGTAGGTTGCGAAATCTTCCTCGTAACAAAGACAGTCATCGAGAGACCATTCGCTTAATCCCGCTACCCATGCCTTAAAATCCCCGTCGCTTCCGATTTTGTATTTACATCCATCAAGTTCTGCCCATATATATTTGTAGCCGCTTTCTGTGGTAATCTTCATGTCAATGCGGTTTTCAGATTTGTTGTAACTGGATGACACGCATCTTGCATAGAAGGAAAACATATTTCTCATATGTTGCGACATGTGGTCGCAAACGTAGTCAATGATATAACTACTGTCGGAAATGTCTTCAGTCCAACCATTTTTTTTCGTAAAGCCGTATTCATCGTAGCAGAATGCCGAGTTGTCGTATGAGGAACTTGATTCGTCTTGAAATTCCGATGAATTTGAATTTTCAGAGCAAGCGCAAAGATAGAGCGTAAACAAGGTAAATAGCCAAAATTTTTTCATTTTATTTTCCTCAAATCGCCTTTTTTAGAGTGTGAATATAGAAATTGGCTTTGTTTACCCAAATGAATGTTCGCAAAAAAGAATCTATTAAAAAGTAAATCGATGATCTAAGCTCAATAACGCAATCTTTTTGCCGGCGGCGCGGGTGTAGAACAGTATGGCTGATTTCTTGCCCTTTGGCTTTAGGCGCTTGATTTCGGTGTCGGGATCCAGTTTGACACCCCGCAACTTCAAGGTGATTTTACCGATGTCGTGTTCCTTGAGCATGGAGCGTACAGCCCCGGTGGAAATTTCTGAGTGGGCGACAATCTCGTAGCAGGTAAATCCCGGAGCTGGGAGCGGCAAGCCGCTGGCCACGTAGGCGATACCTTCCGAAATCAGGTGGGCTTGCGGGTCGCAGGAGAGGGCGGCTGCGTTGAACAGGTGGCTTCGAATCAGGATGGGTGCCGGTTCTGAGAGGTAACGGGCAATTTCGCCGATGGGCAGATCGCTCCTGCTGGTGGCGGTTCGGTAGGTACGGTCACGCCCTTCTAGGGAATCGTTTCGGTCCAGCTTTTCTTGGAGGTCTTCGTCCAGAGTTTCGAGAGAACGTTCCCGTGGGCGGCTCCATTCGGCAAGGGCATTACCGTCCTTGCCGACCATCACGGCACGGACCGTGTCTGGATTCTTTGCAAGGCTCCCGAATAGCACCAGGCATTCCCTGCAGTCCGAATGTCCTCCCAGGTAGAGGATTTCGGTGCCGTCGGGAATTTCTGCAGGTGGGTATCCCGGAGGTAGCTTGACCATGCCGCCTTGGTAATGCTTGCTGATTTCAACCACTTCTTCCAGGGTGGGCGTGAGGTTCCGTAGGTCACGCTGGTTTTCGCCTTCCAGGGCCCGGCGAGCCGGGTCGATGGTGAAAAAGGTGGCGTTGGCGACCTCCCGCACGTCGGCACAGATAACTTCTGCGGTTTTCCCGATGGCTTTCATGTTGTGACGGTACATGGCGAGGCGGTTTTCGTCCAGATCGACACCGACAACCTTGAAAGAGGCGGAAATAAAGAAACTGTCGCCTCCCATGCCGCAACAGAGGTCGTGGACGGTACTTGTGCCGGATTTGCTGCTATCGCCATCGCTACCTGCAGACCACAGGTTCGCCTTCCAGCGGCCAATATCCTGGGCGGTGCTCTGTTCCAGGGCCAGTTTGTCGCACAGGAGAAATTTATTCTTGTCGCTTGCGAGCAGACAACCGAATTTTTCTTGAATTTTCGGCAGCAGGGCCATGTAGTCCATGATGGCGGCACGGTCTTCGTTGTTGTAGCCCGCCTTGTTCAAGGCTGTAGAAACCTGCAATGCATCCAGCTTGCGCTTGAGGGCGTTGCGGATAAATTCCAGGACTTGCGGGGATGTCAACAGTTCGGCGGCGAACACCTTTACCCCCGTTTCAGTTCCAGCACGTAGTCGGCGGCGTTTACGAAGTCCTGGGCGTGCTCGATGGCAATAACGGTGTGGCCCGCCTCGGTAAGCCCACGAATCAGGTCCAACAGATGGCGGATGTCGTTTTGGTGCAGCCCACGCGCAGGCTCGTCAAAAAGGAATAGCGTGTTGGGTGCCTTCGCACGGGCAAGGGCAATAGAGAGCCGAAGCCTTGCTCGTTCCCCACCTGAAAGGTGGGCCGTGGTCTGCCCCAGCTTCAGGTAGTCCAGACCTGTATCCACAAGAGGCTTCAGCTTGTCGGCAAAGGGCTTCAGGTTGGTGAACAGCTTGTAGGCTTCGCCGATTTCCAGGTCGTAGATGTCGGCGATGGAAAGGCTCTTGAAACGGACTTCCAGGATTTCGTCCTTGAAACGCCTGCCCAGGCATACGGGGCATTCCGATTCTTCGTAGCCGGCCGGATCAAAGATGACGCCTTCGCCCTTGCAGTTTTCGCATCGGCCTCCGGGAGCGTGGGTGGCGAATTTTGCGGCGGTGTAGCCCCGGACCTTGCTCTCGGGGAGTTTTGCGAACAGGTCACGGAGTTGCGATCCCAGGTTGATGGCCGAGGCCACGGTGCTTCGGCGATTGCCGTGGAAATCCCCCGTAGAAAGCACGGACAGGGCCTCTATGCCCAGGTTCTGGAATTCTCCTTTTTCTGCACGGGGGACCAGGTTCTTGAAGAACAGGGTAGATTTACCGCTGCCGCTTTGTCCGGTGATGACGCTGAACTTTTGTGTGGGAAAATTTGCCGTCACCGGATTCATGTCGAACATGGAAAAATTTTCGATGGCGATGGATGCGGTTGCACGACGGGACTTGCCTTTTGTCATTCCCGGTACCGACCGGGAATCTCTTTTTGGGGTTTTTGAAGGGAGATCCCCGCCTTCGCGGGGATGACGATGTGATAATTCCCTAATCCACCTACCCGTAGGCGACTCCGGATTTTCCAGCACGTCCTTCGCCTTGCCCTGGAACAGAACCTCTCCGCCTTTTTCTCCGGCGCCTGGACCCATTTCGATAATCCAGTCCGCCTTCTGGATGAGGGAGGGGTTGTGGTCGATAAGTACCAGCGTGTTCCCCCGGTCCCGAATCTGCCGGAGCACGTTCCAGAGTTTCTCCACGTCGTTACTGTGGAGCCCGCTGGCAGGTTCGTCCAGGCAGATCAAAAGTCCGTTCAGAAGTCCCGTAGAAAGGCTGGAAAGCCTGAGCCGCTGGATTTCGCCACCCGAAAGTGTTGCTCCGGAGCGCCCAGGCGTCAGGTAGCCGATTCCAAGCTGGTTGATGGCGTCAATACGGTCCAGCAGGGCGTTCAGCACGGGCACCTTGCCTTTGGAAATCCGCTTGCTCAAGGTGTCACGGATAAGCCCGCCCAGATTTTGGAAGGGTGTCTCCAGAATCTGCCTCCAGGACACGAAATTGCCTGACGCATTTTCGGTCACGATTCCCGAATTCAGCAGGAATTTTTGGAGCCTAAGGCCTTCGCAGTGGCTACAGGTCTCGCCGGATTCGTCCACTCCGGCTCCTTTACATTCGGGGCACGCCCCTTCCCGGGAATAGGGGGAAAACATCCTTTCGTGGAGAACGGGGGCTTCTGCCTCTTTGTGGTCCTTGCAGTGGGGAACGGTGCTGTATTCTGCAACCCCGTTTTCTGTAAGTAACGCCACCTTGTGGTGGGTGAGCTTCAGCGTGGCGTCCACCGCTTCGGCGATTCTCGTGCGGGAATTTTCCCTGACGATAACCCGGTCTACCACAATCTGGAAAACCTTGGGCCGCTCCTTCTTTTGTTCTTCGGTTAGGTCCCCCAGGGAGACGGTCTCGCCGTCGGCCATGGCTCGGGTGTAGCCCTGTGAAAGGAACAGGGCCGAAAGCTTGTCCAGGTTCTGTTTTTTTGTTTCTACGGTGGCCAGAAATTGAATTTTACTGCCCGTAGGCATCTGGGCGACGGCCTGTATAATCTGTTCCCGCGAGGTCATCTCCATGGGCTTGCCGCAAATAGGGCAGGCTGGGGTGGCCAGAGGGGCGAAAAGTGTCCGGAGCGGTGCATCGCATTCCGAAAGGGACAGGGCGTAGGACTTGGTGGTGGTCTCTCCGTGGCAGGCCTCGACGGCGATACTTGCCGGGAGGTTCTCGGCAGACTCCAGGGGAATTACCCTGCATCCGCCTAAAAAGTCCGCGGCGAAGGGGGAGAGGGTTTCCAGGTAGCGCCTCTTGGATTCCCCGTGGAGAGTGTCCAGCACCAGGGTGGACTTTCCGCAGCCCGAAGGTCCGCAAACGACCGTCACGCTACCCAGCGGGAACTGGGCGTCCACGTTTTTCAGGTTGTGCAACCTGCAGCCGCGTATAGAAATAAAGCTAGGCTTGTTCATCTTCGCTGCCCGACTGCTTCCCGTTATGGACATCTTCCAGCGTAGCCTTCCAGTTCCAGGTTTTCTGGGCTGCTTCGGGCCAGTGGCAGATGGTCCACACCAGGCTGTTTCCGCAAAGGATAATGGACCAGACTCCAAATATCAGGAACAGCATCAAGGGCAAGAACGCCAGCGACCCGTAGAAAATGGACATGCGGGTCACCATGGTGGTCTGGATGAGCATCAGGATTTTCACGTAGATGTTGATGGCCAACCAGGAAACAACGGTAGATAAAAGCGAGGCGAGCAGAAGTTGGCTTCGGGAATAGGGCCTCACACCCTTGGGCCTGGAGGGCAGGGCGTAGAGCATCAGGAAAATCAGCAGCATGGTGGCGCCGTGGAAGGCCGCATACCAGAAGGCGGTAATCAGCACCTTCAGCACCTCGGGCGAGAAATGGAAACCATCCACCACAATCATGTTCAGTACGTCTTGCACGTGGTTCACGAACCCCGCGAACATGCCGATGAAACCTGCAAAAATAACCAGGAAGGGCGTGTAAACCTCGATCTGGCGGATTAGCGTCCTGGAAATCTTGTTTTCCCACACTACGTTGAAATTGGTCTCCAGGCTGCCAAAAGCGAGAATGAAGGTGATGAACAGACCCAGAGCACCGATAAAACCAAGCCTTCCGATGGGAACGTGTTCGGCGTTTTTCACAAGGACCATGATGGGTTCCGTGGGCCAGTCCAGGTTCAGAATATCCAGCAGGATGGGCAGGTAGTCTGACATGAAGTTCGCAAGACCCACCGCCAGGGTAATGGAGGTCAATAGGATAAGCAGGGGAACCACGGCCACCAGGGTGGTGTAGGTAAGGCTCGCCGCACGGGTCATACCGTGATAGTACAGGAATGACTTCCCTGTAACGATAATAATCTTCACGAAAGTGGGGGACCTGTCGGCAATGGCGTCGAAAAGTCTTTCCCACGAGAAATTTTTCCACCAATTGGGCATTTTCGCAAAAAATGTAGAAAAATATATGGCTATTCTGGGTGGAACGGACGTCGTTTGATGTTTACTGAGATGTTGTCTATAGACAACAAAAAAAGCATATTGGGGGTACTTTTGGGGGCTTTTTAGAAATAAATTTCTAGGAAAAGTGCTTGAAAACAACAAAAACTGTATGTAAAAAAAATTCAACACCTTGATAAATTGTCAATGGAAAGATTTTACCAAAAATGTGGAAAAAGCCACTTTTGTCTATATTCATATTGGGGAGATGGCTGGATATGAAGATGAAAACAAAAAAGTTCTCTGAAATGCTGTCTTTGACGGTGTTTTTCTCTTTTGTAGCCCTTGCTGCTACAGGATCTTTTGCGGCACCCCGTCAAATGGAAAAATTGACCCGCGGTCTTGCCGTTTCCAATGTGGGTGATGGAGTCCTTGTTTCTTGGCGCCTGCTGGGAACCGAAAGCCCCGATACGGAATTCAACCTGTATCGCGACGGAAAGAAAATTGCTTCCATGGGCAAGACAGAGGGCACCAACTACCTGGACAAAGAGGGTAAAATCACTTCTAATTACACAGTGACGGCATTGGTAAACGGTAAGGAAGGTTCTCCCGCAAATCCTTCGGTAGTTTTTGATGAGTATTATACTTTCAATAAGGTGAATTTCCCTTACAAGACCATAAGGAACTTGAATGTTCCCAAAGACCAGACCATGCCGGACGGCTCTACGTGCAGTTACACCCCGAACGACATGAGTGTGGGTGACCTGGACGGTGACGGCGAGTTGGACTTGGTACTTAAGTGGGATCCCAGCAATTCCCAGGACAATTCCAAAGGCGGGTATACGGGAACGGTTTTCCTGGATGGCTTGAAAATGGATGGCACCCTCCTTTGGCGTATTGACTTGGGCAAGAACATCCGTGCGGGCGCCCATTATACCCAGTTTATGGTCTATGATTTGGATGGCGACGGGATTGCCGAAATTGTTGCGAAGACGAGCGACGGAACGGTAGATGGCAAGGGCAAGGTCATAGGTGACGGCTCCAAGGATTACCGAACCTCTTCGGGAACCATCATGTCGGGTAATGAGTTCTTGACCGTGTTCAGCGGCAAGACCGGTGAGGCCGTCCATACCATTGATTACTGGCCTGCCCGCGGAAAGATTTCAGGTGATGATTATGGCAACCGGGATAACCGCATGCTGGCAGCGATTGCCTACCTAGACGGTGTGCATCCGAGTGTCATAATGAGTCGCGGCTATTACACTGAATTCTTTGTGGCCGCCTATGATTTCGATGGAAAAGAACTGAAACAACGCTGGACCCACAGTTCCGACAAGAAAGGTCAGGGCCTTTACGGCGAAGGCAATCACAATCTCTCTGTAGGCGATTTGGATGGTGATGGCTTTGACGAGATTGTCATGGGCTCTGCAGCACTCAAGCATGATGGAACTCTTCTTTACCGCACCGGCTTTGGACATGGCGATGCAATGCACCTTTCCGATATGGACCCGGACAAGCCAGGATTGGAAGTGTACGACGTTCACGAAGAAACCACCAACAAGTACAGCGAAGAATTTCGCGACAAAGATGGCAATGTGGTGTGGGGAACGCTCCAGTCTTCTTTGACCTGTAAAGATAAAAACGGCAATACGCATTCTGGTTGCGACAATGGTCGTGGCCTTGCTGCGGATATCGATTCCACCAATCGCGGCTTTGAAATGTGGTCGGGAACCAGTGGCGGAATTCGCACGGTAACAGGAAAGACTCTTTCGACTACGGCGCCCTCGGTGAATTTCCGTATTTATTTTGATGGTGACTTGCAAGACGAACTGCTGGATGCTACGGGTAGTGGCGGTAGTGGCGGAAAAATTGAAAAGTGGAACTCCTCGTCAAAAGGGATTGATCGTTATTTCAGTTTTTACAATGTAAATGGATCCACTCTGAACAACTACACCAAGGCGAATCCCTGTATTGCGGCTGACCTGTTCGGTGACTGGCGCGAAGAGTTTATTGCTCGTTCCAGCACGGATCCCTCCGTGGTGACCCTGTTCTCAACACCCGTTGTTACACCCCACAGACTCTACACTCTGATGCACGACCCGCAGTACCGCGTGAGTGTGGCCTGGCAGAATGTGGCCTATAACCAGCCTCCCCATGTTAGCTACTACTTGCCCGACATGGTGAAGAAACTGACCAAACCGGATATCTATATGGTCGGGGAAGATTCCGACAGTTCAAACGTTGATTCCGGGACGCAAAAACAGACAGACAGTACGACAAATAATCCTTTGAGTTCCAATTCAAGCGATTCTTCTGGAAGTGGCGACGTTAAGACGCCTGACAAGACTCCATCTTCCATATCTAAGGCCAAACTTCCTACAGTTGTTTCTTTCCATTATGCTTCGGGAACATTGTTTACTTCCCGTGGAGGATTTGCCGAAGTCTATTTCTACGATTTGGAAGGTAATGTCCGAGTAGGATTTTCTCGGAGTGTAATGCCTGGCCATACCGATATCGTTTCCGATTATGGCATTTTGCCCAGCGGCGTGTACGTTGTAAAGGTTAAACTCGATGGCAAGTTGATGCAAAAGGGAATGTTCAGAAAGTGATAAGTCTGTTTGATAAAATCCTTCATTCTGTCATAATTGCATCGCTGGTTGCAGTTACCTTTGTTTGGTCGCAAGTCACGATTTACATGCTGGGCGATTCCACCATGCAGGATTACGACGAGGGCTATTATCCAAGGCAGGGGCAGGGCCAGGATTTCCAATTCTGGTTTGATCCCTCCAAGGTGACCGTTGTGAACCGGGGCCAAGGCGGCATGTCCCTTGGTGGTGGCGGTAAAGACAAGAATGGCAATACGGCAGTCGGGTATTACGACATGTTCTGGAAAACCGGATGCTCGGCGGGGAACTGTATTGCGGACAAGGTCAAAAGTGGCGATTATGTGGTGATACAATTTGGTATTAATGATATAAAATACAGCACTGAGGAATTTTTTGCATCAAACATGACCAAGCTAGTGAACGAGATTCGGGCAAAAGGGGCGTACCCGATCATCATGAGCCCGATTCGCCGCCTGTATTATGATTCGCCGACACAAATCCACAACAGTTACCGTGGTTACCCGGCTCTTAACAAGTCTCTTTCGGAATCTTTAGAAGTCCCGTTTATCGATATGAGCGAGATGGTGGCGAATTACATGATTTCTGTGGGAGAACAGTATGCAACACAGTTCATTTTTAATTACGCGACAACCTCGGAGTATTCCAATCTGGGTAAGGATGTTACTGATCAGGTGCATTTGCAGATGAACGGTGCCAATGCCTTTGGGCGTATTATTACCGAACAGATGCGTGCTCATTCAGATCCTGTCGTAAAAAAGCTAGGCGACTACATGGCGCCCATGTATCAGATTGATGTAAAAGTGAGTCCGGAAGGTGCCGCCGAAGCGACTTCGATAAATGCGTATTACCCGCAGGGTATGACCGTTATGCTCAAGACTATTCCCAAGTCGGGCAACAAGTTTTTGGGCTGGTATGACGGTAACGGCAATAAAGTGGGAGCACCCAGCAGGTCAAATGTAAAATCCCCTTATATCTATACATTCGTTATGGGTAAAGCTTCTACGCAATATACCGCTGTTTACGAAGGGGGTTCTGCCCAAAAATATACAGGCGATGGTAAGGCCTTGACGGCGTTTCCTACAACGACTCCCAAAAGTCTTGACGATGTAACCTTTGTTCCTTTTACGCCGATGGAAGGAACGGAGCAGATAGAGGATAAGGTGGATAAGGATATCAAGAAGTTCTTTGATGCGTACAAACCTGATTCCGGTCTTGGTTATTCGGAAAATGACCACACGGGATTTATGGGGGAGGGCTTTTGGAATTTTGCAAACGAGATGAATTCTTACGGTGTGTACCGTATGTCCTTTCCTGCTGCGGGCAGGGTGACTTTAGGCTTTATTTATTCCAATGGCGGAAACTCAGATCGATTCTTTAATGCCTACCTTGATCACGATTACTATGTTAGCGCTCCTCCTACGGCAGATTTTGATACTTGGGATACGGCCTATGTTGTACTGGATGTTCCAGGTGGTGAAGCCGATTTACGCCTTGTTTCGCTTACGGCAGATGGTGGACCCAACATAGATGCCTTTGGTTTTAGTCTTGATGGTGTATGCCGTGTAAGTGAAGGCTGCCCGGAGATAAAGAATACGGCTGAAAATGAATCCGTAGAAAAAAAGCCCGATTCTTTGAAGACGGATACTCCGGCAAAGGACTTTTCTAACAAGACCGATGCCTTGCAGGTTACTGTCCATGGGGATGTTCTGCACTTTGTTTCTGCGGGTCAATTCCATGTGAATGTTTACGATATGACTGGCCGTCTTGTTGCAGACAAGAAGGTGGCAAATGCTTCCCAAATGACCCTTTCGTCTATGGTAAAACATGCTGGAATTTATCGGGTTGTTGTGAAACAAGGAAACGCAAAATACGGTATTACTTGGGCCAGGGTAAAATAGACGATGAAACCATTGATAAAATATTTTGCTCTTGCGATGGCAATTCTATTGATGGCCATGGGTGATTCGCCTAAGCTTACGATCTTCGTTGTAGGTGATTCAACGGTAATGACCTACAGGGATAACGTTTACCCGCAAACGGGCTGGGGACAGGTTCTCGGGTATTTCTTTGATGCCACCCGCGTAAAGGTTGTCAATCACGCAATTGGTGGTCGTAGCTCAAAGACTTTTCTTGCAGAGGGACGGCTAGAGGCCGTAATTAATGCCGCTCAGGAGGGTGATTATCTTTTTGTGCAGTTTGGACATAACGATCGTGATTATTCCAAGCCAGAGCGGTATGTGGATCCAAAGGATTTTCCGGGCTATATCCAGCAATTTGTGGATGCGGGTAAGGCGAAGGGAATGAACGTGGTTCTGATTTCGCCCATGAATCTGAACGGCTCGCGAAATATTTTTTCAACGGGTAGCAACAACTATGACGCTCGTGGTATGATGCAAACGGTGGCTAATAACAACAAGATCCCCTTTGTAGACTTGAACATGAAATCGTACAACATGTACAATACGACGTACAAGAATATTCCCGATTATGTTACTCGTTACCTGTATAAAAAACTGGAATCTGGAGAATACCCGAATTACCCAGATGGTGTAAGTGATGGTACGACTCATTTCCAGGAAATGGGCTCTATGGGTCATGCACAGATGATTTGCGAAGAATTGGAAGAAAATCTCAGGTCCAATACAAATCTTTCTTCGGAGGCAAAGGCCGCCCTCACGGAGCTTGTTTCCGCCATTAAGAAACGCTATACCATCAAGGTGCAGACAAACCTTTCTAATTACAATGGACTTATTACCCAGGCGCAGTATTTCCCGGCTGGCGCTCCCATGACGCTTCGTGTGACTCCTAATGGGCAGACATTCGAAAAGTGGGTGGATGACGATTGTAATGAAGTTTCCACGAACATGATTTATTACGGCTTCAAGACGAAAGCCCGCGACATTACCTATACAGCCATGTTCCAGGGCGGTTCCGAATGCAAGAAGATTGCCCATGGCGCTGAGGATCAGTATGAAGCCAATCCGACATCTTCTAGCTCAGATACTCCGGCATCTTCGGCCTCCATTGACGCCGAACTTTGCATGGACGGCTCCGATACAGGTGCCTGGCCATCTCCCATAGATATGTCACGCCCTGAAGAGGGGGAGGGTACCACCGATACGGACCATGAAGGCTATACGGGTCAGGGCTTTTTCAATATCGCTAATAACGCAAGCAGTACGGCCACCTACAACATTACTTCGGAGCAGTCGGCCTCTAACGCCCGGGTGATGGTGCGGTATTCCTTTGATGGAACGGAAAATCGGGATATGACTTTCAAGATTGACTACGGGACCTACGATGTGGAGTTTCCGCCTACAGGCTCCTGGACCAAGTGGGACACTGTCTATATTGACGATGTCGGGCTGGATGCCCTGGATTTCAAATTGACGATTGAATCAACGATGGAAAAGGGTGGTCCCAATATCGACATGATTGCCTTCAATATCAAGGGAGTTTACCGTACGGGGTGCGGCATTCCGTTGAAACTTGATTCTGCTGTGGTGGCCGATTCGACGAAGAAGGCTGTTCCTGCAGATTCTGTGAAAAAGGAACCCAAGGGGTCTAAGTCCGATTCTTCCAGTACCGCTATTGGTCGTAAACGGATGATGGAGCAGATGGGAGAGCCTTCTGCCCAATTCAATGCCCTTGGCCAGAAAGTTCGTAACGAGAGCAATCGCCGTCACGATGTGAACCGAAAGACGTTTCTCCGCCGTAAATCTGTAACTCGTTGAGTATCAAGTAGTTCTTACTGAGCCCTGTCTGCGTCATTCTCGCGAAAGCGAGAATCTGGATGATTCTGTTATCATCACTAGCCCCTAACCCCTAGTTTCTAGGCTCTATTTTACTACATTTGCCCGCGTACAAAATCCCAAGGAGTAGCTAAATGCTCAAATCTACACTGCAACAGACCGATCCGGAAATCTACAACATCATTCAGGAAGAAGCCGAACGCCAGGAATATGGCATCGAGCTCATCGCTTCTGAAAACTACACCTCCAAGGCAGTCATGGAAGCTATGGGTTCCGTGCTGACCAACAAGTACAGCGAAGGCTACGTTGGCAAGCGCTACTACGGTGGTAACGAAGTGATCGACAAGATGGAAGCATTGGCCATCGAACGTTGCAAGAAGCTCTTTGGTTGCGACCATGTGAACATCCAGCCGCTGTCCGGTTCTCCGGCCAACGCTGCCGTGTACTTCGCCGTCCTCAAACCGGGCGACAAGGTCCTCGGCCTCAAGCTCGACCACGGTGGACACCTTTCTCACGGCCATCCGGTGAACTTCTCCGGCATGCTCTACAACTTCGTGCAGTACGAAGTCGATAAGGAAACGGGCCGCATCGATATGGACAAGGTCCGCGAAATCGCTCTCCGCGAAAAGCCGAAGATGATCCTCGCCGGTTTCTCTGCCTACAGCCGTAACCTGGACTGGAAGCGCTTCAAGGAAATCGCTGACGAAGTCGGCGCCCTCACCATGGCTGACATTTCTCACGTCGCTGGCCTCATTGCCGGTAAGGCTATCGATTCTCCGGTGCCGTATTTTGACATCGTGACGACCACGACCCACAAGACTCTCCGTGGCCCGCGTTCCGCTATCATCATGTGCAAGGACCGCACCATCCAGAAGATGGTGAAGGGCGAACTCAAGGAAGTCTCCCTCGCCAAGGAAATCGACAAGGGCGTGTTCCCGGGCATGCAGGGTGGTCCGCACGACCACATCAACGCCGGTAAGGCCGTTGCATTCCTCGAAGCTCTGCAGCCGGAATTCCAGACCTACGCGAAGAACGTCATCAAGAACGCTCAGGCCATGGCCGACGAAATGATGAAGCTGGGCTACAAGGTCATCAGCGACGGTACCGACAACCACCTCATCGTGGTGGACATGACCTCCAAGGGCGTTTCCGGTAAGGAAGCCGAAGTGGCCATGGAAAAGGTGGGCATCTCCTGCAGCCGTTCTACCATCCCGTTCGATCCGCGCAAGCCGATGGATCCGTCCGGTGTGCGTCTCGGTACTGCCGCTATCACGACCCGTGGCTTTGACGAAGAAGATACCCGGGTCGTGGTCCGCATCATCGACCGCTGCATCAAGGCCAAGGACGACGATGCCGCTCTCGCCAAGATCCGTCAGGAAATTGTCGAACTCTGCAAGAAGCACCCGCTGTACAAGTAATTTTGCGGAGCAAAATTACTTGGGCTATGAGCTCGGTCGCTACGCTCCCTTTGAGGCGTGAGCGCGGATTTTCGGTCCTTTGAGTAAAATAATGGCACCTTCGGTGCGAAAACTAAAGAAAGTGGTTCGCGTGGGCGGGCCACTTTTTATTATCTTTGTTCTATACGCACGAGGTTTATGATGAATCCGAATTTGGCTCTATTGATTCTCTCTTGGCAAGTGGCTTGTTTGTACCACGAAAACGAGAAGGGCAAGTTGCTTCCTGGTTCTGAGTCTGCCACCGAAGCAGAAAGCGACATGCTTGACAAGATTCATGATGAACTGACGCCTGATGTGTCCTGGGATGAATTCAATTCCACTTATGCGAGTTTTTCTTCTGCAAAAGAACGTGCCGGAGCTTGTGTCGAAACGCTTAAGGGTGAAACAGGCGAGTTCAAGAGCAAAGTTCTGGAATCCATGCTTAAAGTAGCGGGTGCGTCCCGTGAAGATGAAAATGAGGACAATATCTCTCCCGAAGAGATGAATTTTATTCAACAAATACGCGAAGCTCTTGAATAGTTTTACTATATTGGTTTATTATGGATAAAGAAATTGAAAAGTTTGACGATGATGACGATCTGGAAGAGTTCGACAAGAATCTTTTGGAATCAGAAGATTTTGAAGGAAATGCTCCTGTAGTTCGAGATTACAGTCAGCGTCAGGTCCTTATTTGGGAAGAAGATGATGCCCGTCGCGATGCTTGTCTGGAAGTTTTGACGGATTTGCTTGTCGGGGCGACCATCAAGGCCGTAAAGACCGAGGCTGAGGCTCTAGAACAGCTTGAATCTGAAGACTGGGATACCTTTGTGGTGGATTTTTATTCCGAGGGCGTATCCGCAAGTGAATTTATCAAACGGGTAAACAACTACCCTGGGTCTATCTTGGTGGCCATCTCTATGGGACCATTGACATTGCCCGATGAGCGTGATCCGGCCAAGACGGAACTTTTGCGCAGACTTTTTGACATGGACAAGCCGGTAGCTCAGCTTCACGGCTAGTGCATAGATTAATCTATTGAAAATCCGAAGGGAGTTCCCTCCGGATTTTTTATTTGGAAGAAGACGTTCTTGTTATGGGCAGTGCTTTAGTTCACCTGGGGTAGGGGCGTCTAGACACCAGGTCACTCCTAGATTTCGGGTCTGCCAATGCAGAATATCCAGCTGTGAACTTTGTGGATTCTTGCTCGGGTTGCTGTAATTTGGTATCACGGAGGCAGAATCCTGAGCGCTGGAATAGAACAGGGAATCAAGAATTACTCCGTTGCATTGTAGGACGATAGAACTCTTGGTGTTGGTCAGGTCACCCCAGTTTACGGTGTTTCTGTAGGCGGTAGGCGTATTTGCCGAAGTGTCGCCGAATACCAAGGCTTCTCCTGGAGCTATTTCGTTAACAAGGATTTCCCAAGCCTTGTTGCCAAAGGAGCCTGTCCCGATAGAGCAACCATCCAATGTGATTGTATCGGTGCTTCCGTTGTAGATTTCGATAAATTCGTACTGACTGGAATCGGTCTTTAGGGGCGCGCTCAGGAACTCTGTAATGACCAGGTCGTTCAAATGCGGTGTACGCTTTGCTGCCGGCAGATTCAACACTATTTCAAGGTTGGCGTTTTCGGCGCTCTCGATAGAAATCTTTGCCTTGCCTCTCAAGGATTTTAGTTCCAGAGCCGGGACGGGATTTTCGGGACTTAAGAAAAGGGAATCCTCAACTTGATAGATGTTGTTGTCCAAGTTATCGTACAAAGTAATTTTAAGTCTGTAAGAGGTTTCTAGGGGGAGTAGGTCTGTTCGAAATACCCCTTCGCTGTCATCCATCTGCATTAGGTATGTAAAAAGGGAATCTTCGGATTGAAGCTCCATTTGTCCGTAGGCGATGTTGGTGGGGTTTCCAAACCCAAGTGGAATCCTTAGGTAGATGAACCCAGCCAGGGGACGCATTTTAAGGTTTATTTCTGTGGTTTGGCCCGCTTCTAGCGCTGCTTCTACATCTCCTATTTGCATCAGGTTGCCATTGGCGTATAATTTGGCCTGAAATTTCCAATGCTCATGGGGGAATAAGTCCAGTTCGAGGCTGTGTTCGTCGGGTGTTTTTACCAGGTGTATCGTATCCGCTCCTGTGCAGTCGATAACCAGGCTATCCATAAGTGGAACGCTTGTGTAATGCAACTCTAGCATGACCTTGGCGGATACACCTTCGGTGTTTGCTATGGATTTATCTCCGGATTCTCTGCTACATGCAGAAATCATGAGGGTGGAAAGTGTAAGGGCTGTGGCCCACAGGATTGATTGTCTTATAGGATTCATGAGACCTCCTTTTGGTTTTTTAGATATCCTACGCTATATAAACGGAGATAGAGGTCAAAAAAAGCCTTGAAAAAAAAATATTACGGAGCGATTGGCTTTTTTTTGTAATTTTGTGTAGAGAGGTTGTTATGAAAGTTTTTGTGACAGGTGTAGCAGGCCAGCTTGGCCACGACGTGATGAACGAACTGGCAAAGCGCGGTTACGATGGGGTAGGGAGCGATATCGCCCCTGCCTATGCCGGCGTGCAGGACGGTTCTCCTGTGACCAAGATGCCCTACGAATCGCTGGACATTACCAATGCGTCTGCGGTAGAAGAGGTGCTGAGCCGGGTAAAGCCCGATGTAATCGTCCATTGCGCCGCCTGGACTGCCGTAGACCTGGCCGAAGATGAGGACAAGCGGGAAAAGGTTTTTGCCATCAACGCCCGCGGTACAGAAAATATCGCCAAGGTCTGTAAGCAGATTGATGCCAAGATGGTCTATATCAGTACGGACTACGTCTTTGACGGCCAGGGCACAGAACCCTGGAAGCCCGACTGCAAGGATTACAAGCCCCTGAATGTTTATGGACAGTCCAAGCTGGAAGGGGAACTTGCAGTAAGCGGACTTCTGGAAAAATACTTCATTGTCCGTATCGCCTGGGTGTTCGGCCTCAACGGCAAGAACTTTATCAAGACTATGCTGAACGTGGGCAAGACCCACGACACCGTACGGGTGGTGAACGACCAGATTGGGACGCCAACCTACACCTACGACTTGTCTCGCCTTCTGGTGGATATGATCGAGACGGAAAAGTACGGCTATTACCACGCTACCAACGAGGGCGGATTTATCAGCTGGTACGATTTCACCAAGGAAATCTACCGCCAAGCCGGGCTTTCTACCGTCGTGAATCCCGTGACCACGGCGGAATACGGACTCTCCAAGGCGGCCCGCCCCTTCAATAGCCGTTTGGACAAGTCCAAACTGGTGGAAGCGGGTTTCAAACCGCTTCCTACCTGGCAAGACGCCCTTAAGCGGTATCTTAAAGAAATAAATTGTGGCTAATGTGAAATGTGTAGTGTGTAATGGATAATTTCACATTACACATCCCACATCACACATTGTTACTACATCTGCCTGATGGGGAAAAGTCCCAACAGGTCGAGCACGTTTTCTAGCACAATCTGCGTTGCCTGAACCAGGAACAGGCGGGACTTCTCTTCGGTGGATCCGAGCACGCGGTCTTCGTGGATGAACTTGTGCGCGGCTTCGGCAATTTCCAAGGCGTACTGGGCGAGCACGCTGGGTTCGTCACCGGCCACGGCATCCAGAATCTTTCCGCCCTTCTTGGCGAGAAGGTTGATGAGGCTGTAGGCCGCATCGTCGGTAAGTTCTGCGAAGTTCACGTCCTTGATTGCGGCAGCCAGGTCGGCACGTTCAATGCCGGCCTTGCGCATAATGCTGCACAGGCGCACGTGGGCGTTCTGCACATACGGACCCGTATCGCCTTCGAAGCTCATCACGGCATCCCAATCGAAACGCACATCCTTCAGGCGGCTGTTCTTCAAGTCGTTGAAGGTGAGTGCAGAAATACCGATTTGGCGCGCGATGAGTTCCTTGTTTTCGAGGTTCGGATTCTTCTCGTTGATGAATTCAAGAATCTTCTGCTGGGCAGCTTCAATCACGTCGCGTAAGAGGCTTGCGGTACCCGTGCGGGTCTTGCCCTTTTCCCACTTGCCGTCCACCAGCTGCAGAATCACGCCGAACGGAATGTGGTACATGTCCTTGTACCATTCGCGGCCCATTTTTTTCAAGACATGGAACACCTGCTTGAAGTGGAGCGCCTGTCCCAAGTCCACCACGTAGAGGCACTTGTCGAAGTTGTATTCCTTCTTGCGGTAGCAAGCGGCGGCGAGGTCGCGGGTGGCGTACAAGGTAGAACCGTCGCTCTTGCGGATAAGGCAGGGGTTCAGGTCGAATTCGTCGAGCATCACCACGTCCAGGTCCTGGCTTTTGACCATCAGGTTCTTTTCGCGGAGTTCGTCGAGAATGGCGGGAATCTTGTCTTCGAAGAAGGATTCTCCGGTATAGTGGTCAAAGCTCACGCCCATCATGTCGTAGATGCGCATGAGTTCCTTCAGCGTTGCGGCGCGGAAGGCGGTCCAGAGCTTGCGGTAGAATTCGTCGCCCTGTTCAAGCTTGGTGAATGCGGCGCGTGCTTCGTCTTCGAGACCCGGATCTTCCTTCGATGCCTTGGAGAAGGCGGCGTAAAGGATATTCAGTTCCTTCACGGTGAGGCTATCGAGCGTGGCGTCGTCCGTCGGGCGGTTTTCGCGCAGGTACATCACGATGAGCTTGCCGAAAGCGGTACCCCAGTCACCCAGGTGGTTAATGCGTTCTACCTTGTAGCCGGCTGCCTTGTAGATGCGGGAAAGGGAGTTTCCGATCATCGTAGAACGCAGGTGGTGGAAGGCGAGTTCTTTGCCAATGTTCGGGGAACTGAAGTCGATGCACACGACCTTGCCATTCGGGGCGGCGTGTCCGTATTCGAGACCCTTGGCGGCAATTTCTTCAAGAGTCGATTTCGCGAGGAATCCGCGGTCGATGAAGAAGTTCAGGTATCCGTTCACGGCTTCCACCTTCGAAAGTCCCGCCGGGAGTTTCACCTGTGCGGCCAAATCTTCCGCAATCATCTTCGGGGCCTTGCGCATCACCTTGGCCAAGGAGAAACAAGGAATGGTGAAGTTGCCGTGGGTGGTGTCAGGCGGCACGGAGATAAGCTTGAGTGCGGCTTCCTTCTCGAAGGAACCGGTAGCGGCGAGCGCTTCTGCGATTTCTTGCTCAAACGAGTTCATTGTCGTCGGCCTTCTTGTCGGTGGTCTTTACAAAGTCATTTTCGTCGAGTTCCACGATAGTTCCGTCGGCGTACAGACGGTCAAGCGAAATCTCGTTACGCTTTTCTTCTTCGAACAAGTGGACCATCAGGTCGAGGCCCGCATCGAACACGGCCCAGCGTACGCCTTCCTTGTATTCCACGCCCACGGAGGGGAGCTTGTTCGCCTTGAATTCCTTGCGGAGTTCGTTCAGAATCGCCTGCATCTGGGCTTCGCTTTCGCAGGTAGCTACAAGGAAAAAGTCGGTAACGTCCTTGATGCCCCGCAGGTCAATCAGCTGCACGTTCTGGGCGCGCAGTTCAAACAAAATGCTGGCACCGATTTTCACGGACTCTGGAAGTTCTTGCTTATTCGTTGTCATCTGTTTCTCCCTGGTCGGGTTTTATTATTTGTTCAAAATCTTTTCCGATATAGATAGAGGCGTCCACTACTGCCCGCTTGCTAAAGACGGTCATCACGTTTTCGGTCTTGAGAGCTTTGGCGAGGGCCTTTGCGCCTTCCCATTCGGGGTTGCGGAGCACCAAGATGGTCTCGTCGTAGTTTTGCAAGCGGTCGTTGCGGTAGCTTACTACGTCAAAGCCGTTTTCCCGCAGATAGGCCCGCATTTTGGCGGCAGCACCTTGCATACCGCAACTGTTCAAAACTTCGATGTCGCCCTTGTAGTGGCGCACCACCTTTTCTACCGGCGCCTTCTTCTGCTCCTCTTCGCAACCTAAAAACGCCGTTGCCACAAACAACAGTGAAGCCACCATCGCGGCGGTCGATGCAAATGAGCGAGCTTTCGAAAAATGAAGGTACATTCTTTGATGTAAATGTAGAAAAAAATGAATGTCTTTCCTGGCTTGACCGGGAATCTTCGTTTCTTATAGCGATTCCATCCAGCGGGACATGAATACGTTATAGACGCTGTAGGCTTTTCCGTTGAGGTCGCTTTGCTCCAGCAGAAGTTCCTTTTCAACAAGGGCCGTAAGTAGTTTTAGGGCAGAGGCGCTATTTCCAATGTTGTATTTCATTAAGAACGCGCTTGCGGTGGGCTGACTTATGGAACCTTCCTTTGCTACGGCAATAAGGTATCGCCATTGTTTGTCGGTGATTAAGTTTCTCCGTTCAATGAAATTTGCCGCTTCGATCCTCAATATGCTTGTGACGACTCTTTTTGCCGTGTCCAATGTAATTTTATTGGATGATTCTGCAAAAACTCTATTGCATACAAATTGTGTATAATAGGTGTGCCGTTTAGTCCATTCTAGAATAAACTCAACGGCCTCATCGTCGATGACTTTTCCTGCCTTTTTAAACAATTTCTTTATAAAGACCCCGTATTTTTCAGAATCGATACGGTCTATGTAGACTGTCCTTGAACTTTCGTAAAATGGTTTTTTGGCGTTTGTGAACATGTCTGTCATCAAGTGCTTTTTACTGCCGCAAAAGATGAACTTTACATGGTGCAGTTGCTGAATGTATGTTCGCAGCAGGGCTTCGATGTTCGTTTCCTTGAAATCGCGAATTTGTTGAAATTCATCAATGGCAAGGATTATGTGCTTCCTTTGTTTTTCAAGAAAATCGAAGATAGATTTCAGTGTCAGCGTCTTTTGTCCATCTAGTTGAAATGTAAAAGATATTTGTGGACTGCCCGAAATGGGGTCGTAACTGAGTAATGGACGGACATTCTTGAGGGCGATGAAGAATTTCTTTATTAAAGAATCCTCTTTCAAAGAATTAATAATGGCTTCGGATAGAATCTTGAGAAAGTCATCAAGGTTTTGTGCCGAAAATATATCAGCATAAATGCATGTATAATGCTGTTTTCGCAGTTCTTCAAAAGTCCTGAAAATAAGCCCTGTTTTCCCATAACGCCTGGGCGAAATCAATGTGATGTTTGAACCATTTGTCAAAAAGGACACGATATCCTTAAGTTCCTGTTCACGATCACAGAAATTCTCTTTTGTTGTGTAGGGCTCAAGTGAAAACGGATTTTCCATAGTATTCTCAAGTTACTTTTTGTAAGTTACCTTTGGTAATATATTAAAAGTAAGTTTTAAAGTCAATAGCTTACAGAAAACTTTAATCATGGATGAATTTCGCCAAAACTCGTGAAATTGATGCTATTTAGCAATTTTTCTCACAAAAATTGCTAAACCGATGAAATTTTTGCTTGATTTCACAATTTTCATCATTTTTTCTGGGGGGGGATCTTTTTTATAAAAAAATAATCGCTTGTAAAAAAATAATGTATATTAGCTGTATGGAATTATTGGGTGATACTTTGCAGATCCGCCATGAATCTATGACCATGGGCATTTCCACTTGTGCCCGTGTGGCCATGCTCGGTCTTGCCCCCCCCCCTGTAAAGTTTACTTTACTAAGAGACTCCGTTTGGAGGTCTGCTTTGATCCGTGGCATGGTACCCCGGATGTGTTTTTGTTTTGCCGACAATTGCCTTGGTCCTGGCGGTTGCGGTTCTCAATCGTGGACCAAACAGGATTGGCTAGTTCTCGCTTAGCCCGTTCTGCCAAAATATCCGCGAGAAAGAAGGAAATGTAATATGGCTATTGCTTATGCTACATTGAACGGAAATAATTATGTTGTTGCCAAAGATGAAAAGGGAAAAACGCTCTTCACCGGTCCTGGCGCAGACCAAATTATTGGAACCACTGCTACAACGGTGACCATAAAAAAGGGACATAACATAATTGTTTTGGATGAAAGGGGCAAAACCATTTCGGTAAGATAAGCTTGCTACGATTGTTGCTGAGAATCCTCTAGCGAGTTTGCCTCAATAGGGGATTTCTCTTTCTTTTTAAGACTTTATTCGGAGCTTGTTTATGGCATACGACGCGTCTTTTGAATTGCGTAGTTTCAATGTTGAAGACAAGGCAAAAATCTTGCACTATTTATACACGGCAAAAGTTAAAATTTCTGAAAGCACATTACGGTATTGTCTTGGTGGTTGCTACTTGCCCCAGGATGGAGAAGTTGTTGATGTTTCTGAAAAAGCCTTCAATTTGCTGAAAAAGAAGAAACCTAAGTGGATTAAAGGTGATATGGTTATTCCGTCAGGAAGTCTGAGCGTTGATGGTCTCATTGTTGAACATTCGGTTCCGATTAAGGTGCTGCACGATCACATTGAGGGGTTGTTGGCAAAAGGAAAATTTGATATTAAAATTTTGAAGAAACTTCTTTGTAAGTACTGCAAGGTTGCTTTAATTACATCTGCTGAGAACAAGCGATTGAATAAGCGGTATAAGAGTTCAATGCCTGAAAAGTGGAGCTTTAAAAGCGGAATGGTTCATGCTCGCTATGCAGAATGTGAAATAAAAATGCATAAACAGAAATAAGTGAACAAACTGACAATTTAATCACAGGAAATTATCATGGGATTTTTCGACGCGTTCAATAGTATTGTAAAACCTCGCCCCGAGACTAAAGAAGAACTTATAAGTATGATAACGACTTATATGGCGACGGGGGATAGCCTGAACAACATAGATGTTTCTGCGATTACCGACATGAGTCATCTTTTTGAGGGTTCTGGATGGAATGGCGATATCTCGTCGTGGGATGTGTCCCATGTAACGAACATGGAACGGATGTTCCGTAATTCCAAGTTCAACGGAGACATCAGCAAATGGGACGTCTCGAATGTTGAGAATATGGAGGGTTTGTTTTCATCTTCTGAATTTAACGGCGATATCTCGAAGTGGAATGTTTCCAAGGTGACCAATATGCGGAGCCTGTTTTACGGAACCAAGTTCACAGGCGATATCAGCGGTTGGGACGTTTCGAATGTAACCAACATGCGGACGGTGTTCTACAAGTCAAAGTTCAATGGTGACATTAGCAGGTGGAACGTATCGAAAGTCCAGACGATGGAAAGTATGTTCATGTACTCCGAATTTAATGGCGACATTAGCGGCTGGGATGTATCGAATGTTGAAAACATAAAGGACGTTTTCAAGGGCTCGAAATTCAAGGGCAACATATTCAACTGGCATGTCGATAAGGTTCAGGATGTGTCAAGCCTGTGGGATGGTGGCTGGTCGCCTGAAGATTCGCAAATGCTTAAGAATCGCTTCTGCCGCGAAACAACCGAACCTAATAAATCGGAAAAGCAATCTGCCGCTCAAGAAAATACGCAGAACTCCGCAAAGGAAGAATCTGTGAACTCGGAGATTAACGATATTTTGGCTCAGTTTGGTGATATTTTTGGTGGAGGCTTTGGAAAACCTGCGCCGCAGCCGGCTGAAACAAAAAAGGATACTTCTGAGTCAAAACCTAAGTCAGCAGGCGCTTTTAGTGGTGCGTCTGGTAATTGTTTTGTTGATCCCCGTGATGGTCAAAAATATCGTACGGTAAAAATAGGCGGTCAAATTTGGATGGCTGAAAATTTGCGCTATAAGTGCAAAAGTGGATGCTATGCTTATAATGATGAAGAGAAAAAAAGTGTAATGGGACGTTTGTATGAATGGGATGTGATTCAGGAGGCTTGTCCACCTGGGTGGCATTTGCCGAGTATGGATGAATGGAATAAATTTAGCAAATATGTTGGAAATGATTGCTCGAAATTGGCGTCTCGTTTCTGGGCTGAAGAACTTAAAGGGTATCTACCGAGTATTCCCGAGTTTACGTCGAATCTTCCTCCGGGGCGTTACAGGGATGCGGAAAAGCAAAAATACGAACTTGAAAAAAAGAAAATTGAAGATGAGATAAATTCAAAATTAGACACCTTGGGCTTTTCTCTGTATCCTTCTGGATATCGAGAGTATTTTTCAAGCCATGTGACCTTAAATTCCGAAACCGGTGAGGGGTACGACATCCAGTATTATGGCTCCAGCGACAATTTGTATACTCCGAGGTGGGAGGCTCGCTATTGGACTTCAAACGAAGATTCTTTTGATAAGGCAAAATATTTTGGATTCTGTAGTACTGGAGAATCTCTCTATGCAAGTGAAGGAATTGAACATAAACTTATGGCGTATTCCATCCGCTGCATTAAGGACTAACAATTGACAGTTTGGTGAAGATGAACCTGAATCAAACACAATAAGGAGAAAATAAAATGAAAACAATTAAGCTTGACGACTCTTGCCTTGAAGGCAAATACAAGGTTCTCTCTGCGAAGGCGATTGAGCAAATCAAGGATATTATTCAAAATATCAAGGAAGAAACTACTGTGGAACTTCCGGAGGGATTGTTGTTCTTGAATTTGACAGAAGATGATTTTGAAGATATTGAAGTGAATGACAATGTTGTCTTCAAGATTCCGTCAACGGTTATTGGCTTTGCCAAAAACTCGTTTATGGATTGTGGAAACCGAATTTTGTTGCCCTCGTTCATGCAGGAAACAAATATCGCTTCTTCTTTTGGTGATGAATATTACGAGTGTGATGTGCCGAAGCGTTCGTTTGGCTTTAGTGGCAATGCTCACAATGGTCAGGAACTCTGGATTCAAGTTGTTAATGACGAAGACGAAGTTAATGAATTTTCTAATCAGTTAGAAAATGACGATAATGCTACCCTAGATAATGCCGTTACTTGTTTCTCGTTTATTGATGTTGCTGATGATGCTAGTGACCCCTCATGGACTCTGGAACTTGAAGGCCTCAAGTTGGATTTATATACGGATGATTACGAAGACGGAGTGTATTTTGACGTTGACGAATCCAACAAGATGAAACTTATTATGCAATCCTCAGAAATCAATCTTGAAAATTTCCTCGAAGATTCTCAAGCTATTGTTCAGGTCAAAAATATCAGGCGTGCAAATCGTGAAGCTATGGTAGATGAATTTTCGGGGCTCCGATTGCCGGATCCTTTTGCAAGCGACATTGAAAAGGCTTTCTGGGATATTTGGAAGGATGGCTTTAAGCACATTGCTGAAGAGGCTGTTGCGGCAGGTTATTATGTTCCGACTTTGCTTTGCCGCATGGGTGTGCAAGAGATAGGATCTTCTGTGGCAACCTCTTGGGGCTTGACATATTATGGTCGCAATGTTGATTGGAATAATGGTGGTGATGAACAAGGATCCAGCTACTATTATTTTGATGGTAGCGAATATAAGGAATTGCCTTTAGAAGATCCTTTCGCTTAATAGAATTCGTTTTTCTTAAATGAATTAATCCTGCTCGGCAGAGTAGGATTTTTATTATCTGCAATAATACGGGTCGCTCCAGACGCGGCAGCGGCCATAGCGATAACGCCATGGGCCGTAGGCCTTGGCTGCATCGCTTTCGTTTACGAACATCAGGCGCAGTGTAGTGTTGTTGGTTGGTTTATATTCCAGTTCAACACCGGGCAGCACAAACTGAACGTTTCCCTGCTGTACGTCCTCTTTGGCAATCGGTGTGCCGGTGCGAAAATTTGCATACAGCGGCATCCACAAACCTAAATCGGCATACAAGTGAAGTTCCGGCGAAAAATCATAGGCAAGGTGGGCGAGGTAGCTCTGTTGGGCAAAGGTGCCGAAACTTCCGCCTATAAAACTCACCGAATAGGTGTAGGCCACACTTAGGGCCGGGTCGAATGTTTCGCGCCGTAGCAAGCGGTTGGGGTCAAAGTACGCATTATTCCAGGGAATCCCGCTACCCATGTTTACGTAGACAGTGTCGTAAATAGTGTCGTAAATAGTGTCTTTGGGAACATTCTGCGAGACATTCACCGATGAATCGATGTCTGCAGGTGTTTCCGCAAGGGCGGCGACACTGAACGCGAGAATGGCGAAAGGAATCGAACGCATGGAGCGTAGCCGTCCTTGTTACACTGGCGGGAAGAACAGGTATGCGATGGCGATAGCGGCAATTACGCCAGCTGCATCGGCAATCAGGGCGCAGGTCACTGCATGGCGGGTCTTTTTTACGCCCACAGAACCGAAGTACACGGCGATGATATAGAATGTGGTGTCGGCCGCACCTTGGAACATACAGCTAAGGCGTCCTGCAAAGCTATCGGGGCCAAGAGTCTTCATGGCATCGATCATCATGCCGCGGGCACCGCTTCCGCTTAGGGGCTTCATGATGGCTGTGGGGAGGGCGGGAACCACGTCGTTTCCGATGCCGCAAAGGCCAAGTATCCACGAAACTCCGTTCAGCAACAAGTCCATAGCACCGCTGGCCCGGAACACGGCAACGCCTACGAGTATGGCCACCAGGTTTGGGATAATCATGACGGCGGTATGGAAGCCGTCTTTAGCGCCTTCCACAAAGGCCTCGTAAGCCTGAACCTTTTTATACACCGCAAGGCCAAGGAAGGCGACGATGATACCAAACAAGGCGATTCCACTAATCAGAAGGCTCGTGGTACCGATGGCCTCGGCGCTCAAGTGGCTGAAATACACCATGATGGAAATAACGCAGGCCGAAAGGCCTGCAATCCAGGCCACGGTGACGGGATCCTTGAGTTTTACCTTCTGGAAAAAGCTCAGGGCGAATATGCCTGCCAGTGTGCTGAAGAAGGTAGAAAGCAATAGCGGCAAGAATACGTCGCTAGGGTTCGCGGCACCCAGCTGGGCGCGGTAGGTCATGATGCTCACAGGAATGAGCGTAAGGCCACTGGCGTTCAGCACCAGGAACATAATCTGGGAGTTGCTGGCAACGGTCTTGTCTTCGTTGGGGTTGATTTCTTGCAGTTGCTTCATGGCCTGGAGGCCCATGGGAGTGGCGGCGTTATCGAGGCCCAGCATGTTGGCGCTGATGTTCATGAGCATGGTGCCGATGACCGGGTGGTTTTTCGGGATTTCGGGGAACAGACGGCTGAACAGGGGAGAGACGATTTTTGCGAGAATCTGGACGGCGCCGGCCTTTTCGCCGATTTTCATGATGCCTAGCCACAGGGAGAGTATGCCCGTAAGCCCTATGGCGATTTCGAAGGCTGTTTTTGACATGTCGAAAGCACCGAGAATGGCCTTGTTGAAAATACCGGAGTCTCCGAATACGAGCCACTGGACCATGCAGGCCACGAAGGCTCCAAAAAAGAAAACGAGCCAGATGATGTTCAAAACCATGGCATAAATTTAGAATTTGGAACTTAAGACCTAGAATCTAGATGGCGGATTGGACGTCATTCCGGCCCGAGCCTGCCCCAGCCTGCGATCCAGTGAGCCGGAATCTAGAATTAAATCACGTAAACAAATGTTTACGGTTCGTTTGCTCTATCCGCGGAAAAGCCCCGTACCCACAATGGCAACGCCCTATTTTTATATATTCCCCTTTACCGCAGGGCTAATCCTGCAAAGTTTAACTGATAAAAGGACATCTATGAAACGTCTCTCTCTCGTTGCTATGGCAATCTTCTTCGCAAGCCTCGTGGCTTGCAACCAGGCTTCTGCCGGTTCTTCTTTCAACCAGCAGGCCAAGCTGGACTCCCTGGAAAAGGATTTCAAGCAGGTCAAGGAAGAATTTGAAATCATTAAGTACGCCCTCGACAAGCGCGGAATTTCTCTGGAACAGGCTCGTGCCGAGATGGAAGCGGACAACAAGGTCTGGGACATTCCCGACGAGGATAGCCCGGTTTTTGGCAACACCAAGAACCCGAAGCTCACCATTGTTGAATTTACCGAATTCCAGTGCCCTTATTGCTCTCGCATTGCTCCTACCATGAAGGAGCTGAACGACAAGTATGGCGACAAGATCAAGTTCGTGTACAAGCACTTCCCTCTGAGCTTCCACGCCAACGCTCCGGCTGCGGCTGCCGCCTCCATTGCCGCCCACAAGCAGGGCAAGTTCTGGGAATTCCGCTACGCCCTCGCTCCCCACAGCCGCGAACTGGGCGACTCCATCTTTGTTGAAATCGCCAAGCAGGTGGGCCTGAACGTGGAACAGTTCAAGAAGGACATGGTTCTCGACTCCGCCATGCAGGCACGTATTGACAAGGACTTCAAACTGGGGGTTGAAGTCGGGGTTCAGGGTACGCCTAACTTCTATATCAACGGCAAGCGCCAGGACCGCTTCAGCAAGGAACTGGTGGAAAAGATGCTGAAAGAGGCCAAGTAGGTCCCTGGTTTCGGGTGTACACGCAAAAGCACCCCGATACCTTCTGGCATCAGCCCAAAAAGTTTATTTTCAAGTAAAATTTCAAGTAAAACACAAACATAAGGAAACGACATATGATTAAGCAAACATTGAAAGTCGCGTCCGTCATCCTCCTGGGTGTCAGCGTGGCTGCAATGGCTCAGCCGAAAAAGCCGAAAACAGTCGTCTACAAGTTCTTCGATGAACAGTATCGTCCGGGGGGCTTTGACTACGCTTACGGCGGCAAGAGCAAGGGTATCACCATCACGAAGGACGGCGGTTTCAAGTCCAAGGCAGCCCTGAACATCAAGCTGGACCCCAGTGAATATTCTGGTGCTTCCGTTTGCCTTTACAACGAGACCTTCGACTTGAACAAGTTCATGCTCGACTCCAAGATCGAGTTCATGATCAAGGGCAAGCAGGGTGGCGAAGCCGTGAAGGTCGGCCTTCTCGACGAAGAAATCTCCGACGGCAAGAAAACCCAGGTCGTTGTTCCTATGAACAAGTACATCGAGGGCGGTGCCGTCACGACGGATTGGAAGAAGGTTTCCATTCCCCTGGTGGACTTCCCGGACCGCGGTCTCTACTGGGACAACACTCGCAAGTCCGAATTCCCGGCCCGTATCGACTGGGACAAGATTGCTGAAATCCGCTTCTCTATCGACAAGAGTGGCGCCAAGGATTTCGAAATCTGGGTGGACAACATCGAAATCGTGAAGGGCAACAAGAAGGCTGCCCCCAAGCCCAAGATTGTTTACTGGGATGAAAACGAAGACGTCATCGACGGCCCGAAGAATCCTGAAAAGCTGGATGGCAAGGCCAAGGCTCTTGTCACCTTCTACGACAACAACCTGAAGGGCTTCAGCTACAGCTACGGTGGTCTTTCTGCCCAGCGCGAAGCCAAGTCCAAGACCAGCGGCAACCCCAATGTGCTTGCTCTGTACATCGACAACAACGACTGGTCCGGTGTGACCTACTCCATGGGCGAAGGCAAGTATGCCGATCTGTCCAAGGTCCGCAACAAGGGCGGTCTCTATTTCTGGATCAAGGGTAAGCTCGGCGGCGAAAAGGTGTACGTCGGTATCCTTGACAACCAGGGCAACGACATCAAGAGCCAGACCAAGGTCAGCCTGAACGACTGGATCGAAGGCGCCAAGGTGGGCACCGATTGGAAACTGGTGAAGATTCCTCTGAAGAAGTTCAACGACAAGGGCAAGGCTTGGGACGCCAACAAGCAGGCCGAAGTCGCCAAGGATATCCAGTGGAACAAGATTCAGGAAATCCGCTTCTCTGTGGGCAAGGGTGAAAACCAGGGTGAACCGGGCAAGCCCGCTCCTGTGACCATCTTCGTGGACCAGATTACCTTCACCGAAAATATCGACTGGGTTGACCCGGATATCAAGTGGGATAACTGGAACTCCAAGGAGAAGGACCTGATCATCACCGACTTCGAAAGCAAGTTTACCAAGGATGTGTGGGAACCCTCCAAGGGCCCGAAGTCCAAGGTCGAAGTAGAAGTGCCTTTCAAGACCTCCAAGCTTGATGGCAACTCCCTCAACGTGAAGCATTTCGAAATGTCCGACTGGGTGGACATCGTGTTCGATATGAAGAAGACTGGTCGTCCTGCCGCTGACCGCGATTGGACTAAGCATTGGGGCATTATGTTCGATGTTTACTCTGAACGTGCCTGGCAGTCCATCACCGTTCAGATCGGTGACGCTGGCAACGAACTCTTTGTGGCCAATACTGGCGTGCCTCGCGGCCGCACCACGGTAATTGTGCCTTTCCGCGCCTTCTCTAAGTTCCCCTACTATCAACCGCCTGACGCCAAGGAAAACGGCCTGTTCGACCTGAAGGGCGTTGTTTCTCTCGACTTCAAGCCGGGTGGAGAAGGCTCTAACGGTAGCTTCGAAGTGGACAACATCAAGCTCACCAACCAGAAGGTAGTGAAGGCTGCTGACCGTCCGGCTCTCGTGAAGGTCGAAGTCAAGGGTACCGGCGATGTGGTGAACCCCAACATCTCTGGCGGCCTCTTCGGTATCAACGCCGCCCTCTGGGATGGCGACATGCTGGACAACCCCAAGTTTAAGGTGCAGACGGCTGAATACGCCAAGCGCATCAACCACGGCATCATCCGTTATCCGGGTGGTCTCCGTGCCGATGACGACCACTGGAAAGAAATCCTCGACAACCACGACTGGATGGTCGATACCGACGAATTCCTCGCCTGGTTGAAGAAGACCGGTTCTAACGCCATGTTCACGGTGAACTTCGGTTCTGGTACCGAAGAAGAAGCCGCTGCCTGGGTGAAGCACACCAACATCGACAAGAAGGCGGGCATCAAGTACTGGGAAATCGGTAACGAAGTCTATGGTAACTGGCACCCCTACTATGAAAAGTATGGTAAGGATGGCGGTACTATTTACGGTAAGCGCGCCCGCAAGTTCATCGAAGCCATGAAGAAGGTTGACCCCACCATCAAGGTGGCCGTGCTCGGCGTGCTGGATGGCGAATGGAACGACAACGTGCTTCGTGAAACCGGCGACATTGCCGACGGTATCATTGTTCACCACTATCCGCAGCACTATGGCGAAGAAAATGACTTCGCCATGCTCTCTGCTCCGCAGGATTTGGTGCCTATCTACAGCCGCCTCCACAAGCTGGTGGACAAGTGGACCAAGCACTTCAACAAGAAGCAGAAGTTCGAACTGTGGCTCACCGAATGGAACTCCGTGGACTTCAACCCGGGTCCGCAGACCATTTCTCTTGAAAACGGCCTGTTCGTTGCTGACTACCTGGCTATGCTTGCCACCGAAAACGTGGACAACGCTCAGTACTGGGATATCCACAACGATATCACTCCGGAAGGCGGTGACTATGGTTACCTGACCCGTTCTGCTGAAGAGTGCATGAACTGCCCGCGTCCGAGCTACTGGGCTTTCCAGATGGCTTCCGACGCTCTCCGCGGCAAGCTCCTCAAGACAGAAATCTCCGGTGACAAGGAATCGCTCATTACGACCTACTACACCGAAAACGGCAAGAAGAAGTCCCTGTTGGTGATCAACAAGAACCCCTACAGTGACTACGAGCTGAAGCTCTCCATCCCTGGCTTCTCCGGCAAGGCTACCGTCCAGACTCTGGACCGCAGCTCCGAAAAGCTCAAGGAAGGCTGGGCCAACGACCCGTCCAAGAAGGCCAAGAAGGGTGTAGACGTGTCTAAGCCGATCAAGGTCGGCAAGCGCACCGTCACCCTCATTACCATCGAGTAATTGACGGAATGTCATCCCCGACTTGGTCGGGGATCTCCTAGCAAGGAAAAGTCCCGGCTCTGCCGGGTTTTTTCGTTTGTCCTACAGGGTATAAAAAACAAAAGACCCTCTCAAAAGAGAGGGTCTTCGCGGGATAGACGAGGCTTGAACTCGCAACCTCCGGCGTGACAGGCCGGTGCTCTAACCAAAATTGAGCTACCACCCCAAATCGTTTCCGATTTTCGGTAGTGGGCGATAACGGATTCGAACCGCTGACATTCTGCTTGTAAGGCAGACGCTCTGAACCAACTGAGCTAATCGCCCGAAAGGGTTACTTGTCCTGCTTTTTACCGCCGAAGAGGATTCCGAGAGGAATGACCACCACGTAGGCAAGGACCAGGATAAGAGGTGCGACCGTAAGGCTGACCGGATTGTCGGCAGGACCCTGCTGGAGGCAGAAGAAGCCGATTACCAAGAGCAAGATTCCGATAGCAATCAAAATGAAATTCTTCTTGTTCATCATCTTACTAAACCTTAAAGTTACTGCGCAAATATAGCATAAAAAAGCCAAATGTCAAGGGGAAGGGGACGTCCCTAGTACATCGTTGCCGGCGGGTTGTTGTCGTCGAGGCCCGGCAGATTCGGGTTGGGCGGGATATTGTCCAGCGGGTCTTCGGGTTCTACAATCAGGTTGTAATAGACGTTGTTTTTCAGTTCGTCTTCGATGTAGAACAGGGTGCCGCCCATGGCAGAGCCGCAACCGGCGCAGGCTCCCTGGTAGCGGATTTTCAGGCGGTTGTCGTCGGTCAGGTCCAGCACTTCCAGGTCGCCGCCGTCGCCTTGCAGCATCCCGCGCACGGACTGGTGGAGCCAGGCTTCGATCTTTTCGATTTTCTGCGGCTTGGTGAGGGCGTTCCATTCGGCGTCGGCCTCGGCACGGCCCTCGGCGGTCTGGGTGCGGTACTTGATGCGCTCCATCTTCTCGCGGACCAAAATGGCGGTGGCCTTCTTTTCGGGATAGGCCTCCAGCACCCGCTGTATAAGCGTGTTCATTTGTTTGATTTCCGGAACGGTGGCGTCGAAAGCCGGCACGTCGGGAGTGTCCCGCAGTTCCTGTTCCAGGCTTTCGGCGGTGATAGCGCAGGCTTCTTCCACCGTGACCATCTGGATTTTCTTGCAGAAAGTGTCGGCCAGGGCGGTAAAGATGGGCCCGCCGTAGGTGAAGAATCGGGTCTCCAGAATCTTGTCGCATTCCGGGTCTATCATCAGGTAAACCTTCAGGCTCGCTTCCTTCACGTCTACAAGGGCAAGGCCCTTTTCGTCGGCTTCAATCTGGAAAATCGCGCCCCTGTACTTGGGGGCCTTTGCAATCTCCTGCACCTTCTTGGAAAAATTCGCACACAGTTCTTCGCTCATAGTGCACCAAATATAGAATATTTGGCCAGTATGCACTTGAATGGTGATTTATTTGGTTTGTTTTGTAAACAAAAGTTAACATACGGGTGTTTAATAATGGAGGCGAATAATATATATTTAAATTAATAAGAACAAATGAACGGGGCCTTTATGAAAAAATTTCTCTTTCTTGCCGTGCTGGTTTCGGCCTTTTTTACCGCCTGCGGTGGCGACAGTGGCAGCAAGGGTTCTGACCCTGAAGATGGCGTTGGGCGGGATTCCACCGACCAGGGTGGCGACAAGAAGCCCCTGCCCGACATTCCGGCCCTGGCCATGGATTCGGTGGACACCGAGGACGACCTGACGGCCTGCGTTTCCTCTAACGAGGGGGATTCTGTATATGTGAAGGCGGCCTATTCCATATACCGCTGTGACGATGGACTCTGGGAACCCGATGGGTTTGTGCTTCAGAGGGTAAAGTCCAAAGATAAATTGCCCGAATGTATCAAGGACCGCATTTCGATGCTTGTGGTTACAACCGACAGTTCAATGGTTTATCGCTGCGGTCGAGAATCGTGGACTGCTCTAGGCAAGATGGTTGTCTCGGAGGCGGACTTGCCCAACTGTACTGAAAAGCGGAATGGGGAGATGGCCTACGTTCAGGAGACCGGAGAGATTCTGGTGTGCGACGGCAGGTGGACGGAACAGGAGTTCGATGACGCGGTATATTGCGGAAGCAGGTCCTATGACCCAGCCGAAGAATTTTGCGTGGCGGAAAAACTCTACGACCTGTGTGGCGGCAAGGACTTTGACCCTGCCAAGCAGTTCTGCTTCGAAGATTCCCTCTACGCCCTTTGCGGTGGCGAGGACTACCGCCCCACCAGGCGTTTCTGCGTCAGGGATACCCTCTACGACCTGTGTGGCGGCAAGGACTTTGACCCTGCCAAGAAGTTCTGCATCGACGATGAACTCCATGACCTATGCGGTGGAAGAGTTTACGATGTGGACAGGGAACGTTGCGAAAGCGGAAAAGTCATGGGAACCTGCGGTACGGAAACGTATGACGCAAGTAAAAAATTCTGTTCAGGCGATCAGACTTACGACCTGTGTGGTGGCAAAAAATATGATGTAGCTACGGAGTTCTGCTCTAACAATGTAGCATACAAACTGTGTGGCGGCGCGGAATACGTTGTGACGGAAAAATTCTGTGTTGATAACCGAACCTACGATTTGTGTGGTGGCTCCGAGTATGATGTGGAAGATGAAAAATGCATAAATGGAGAACTCATAAGTTGCAGCACTTTGATATACGACAAAGCCACTTATTTCTGCGACAAGCGGGATGTTCAACTTTATAGGTTCGTTACTATTGGCACACAGACCTGGATGGCGGAAAATCTGAACTACGCCGATAGTGTAAAGACTCCGAGCCTAATGGGAAGTTCCTGGTGCTACGACAATGAACCTGATAGTTGTGCCAAATATGGTCGCCTCTACGCATGGGCTGCTGCGATAGACTCTGTCAAACTTTACGACGGTGGCAACGGGGTGGACTGCGGCTACGGCAAGACCTGTACGCTGCCGGAAAAGGTGCAGGGAATTTGCCCATCGGGTTGGCATCTTCCCCGCAGGGCTGAATGGGAGACCTTGATTGAGTCCGCTGGCGGTTCTGTTATAGATGAGAATACAAGTACAGGTAATCCGGGCCGCAAGCTCAAGAGCCCTAGCGGCTGGTATAACTATGACAATGGCGACGCTTATTTTAGCTACCTCTTTGGATTTTTGGCGCTTCCTGCTGGCTTCTGGTACAATAATGACGACAACAATGGCAGCTTCATTTATATCGGCTTCTACGCTTTCTTCTGGAGTTCTACGGAGAGCAATAGCAACAACGCGTCCCTAATGAAGTTGGGTTACGAAAGCAACGCTGCGTTTCTGCCGTCCGACAAAAAAAGCGGTGGCTACTCTGTCCGTTGCCTTAAAGACTAGCAAGTCGAGCGTCGCAGAAATGAGCTCGCTCATTTCCATGACCGAAACGCAGTGAAGCGATTCCGAATTATTTCACGTCCACCGTCACCTTGTACATGGGCTTGCCGCGGTAGTTGTTCAGGCCCTTGGCGGTCTGGACTTTCAGGTTCTTGGCGGTGACGCCCTTCTGCTGCTTGAGCACGTTCAGCAGTTCCTGGTTGCGCTTGCTTGCCAGGTCGGTAAGGTCTTTTTCCATAGCGGCGCCGTCAAAATCCTTGTCGTGTTCACGGGCGAATGCCTTGAAGTTTGTGTCCCAATCCTTGATTTCGGCGGCGGCCTTCTCGTCAATTTCGTTGAGGCTTGCCTTGCCTTCTTTCTGCTTGTAGTATTCCTGTTTCAACTTGTGGAGCTTGTGTTCCTTCAGGATTTTGGCGGGATTGTAGTACTGGGTGTAGGTGAGGGTAAGCTTCGGGTCTTTTGCCAGTGCTTCGGTCATCTTGGAGGCCTTCGCGAACTGCTCGCTGGTAAATGTCCCGCTAGAAACGTCAATCAGGATTTCGTCGTCCTTGCCCAGGTTCAGGCCCACGGCAGAGGCTCCCGTGTTGGCCACGTTGCCCACGATCTTGATGGGGGAGAGGGCCACTTTTACCAGCAGTTTCGTGATGGTGTCCCACACGATTTTCAGGTAAGAGAACTCCGGGTCCTTCACGTTGCCTTTCACGGGAACGTCGAACTGGATCTTGTCATCCTTGTCCTTGAGCACATAGAGCCCCACCTTCATGGGCACGGGGTATTCCGGGTCCACAGAGTCGTCCTTGTCGCCAACCTCAATGTTGTAGATGTCGATGGTGTTCTTGCTATCGACATTGAAGTTGTTCATCTTGTTGTCGCTGGCGAAGGCCATGGTTCCTGCGGTAATGGGGTAGCCCGTGAAGTGCAGGCTGTAACTGCTGAAATGCTTGAGGGCCAGGTTCTTGACGCTTACGTAGGCGTCCATGGTGCCGATGTCGTTGATGGCGCCCTTGTACTTGACGGACACAGAACCTCCTTCGGGGAAGGCGGCACTCACGTTCACGTTACAGGGCTTGTCGAAGTTGATGTTGGAGCCGCTTACCGTGATGGCGGAGACCTTGTAGTTGAAGGGCTTGGAAAGGGTGTAGTCGTTGGCGGTGACGGTGGTGTTTTGCACTAGGAGTTTCGTGATGATGGCGTCCAGCTTCTTGGTGGGTTCGGCCTTGGCCTTGGCGTCGGTTGTAGAGTCCGCCGAAGCATCAGGTGCGGGGGCTACCAGGGAATCCAGCGGGACGGCAGCGGAGTCTGCGCTGCTGGAATCCGCCTTGGCCTTGGCTGCGGGAGTGAGCAACACGTCGATGTTGGTCTTTCCGCCCTTGTACAGGTCCAGATGGGCGAATGCGCCGTCCACCACTACGGAGTCGATGCGGAACTTGAACTTTTCCAGGTTGGCTTCGGCAATGCCCACGCCCACATGGCCTGCGCCGATGGTCTTGTCGTTCACCTCGGTGACCACCACGCTATCCACGCTGACAATGCCCTTCACGTTGGAAGCGAGAATACTGTTCAGGTTGCCCTGGATGTCCATGTCTGCGGAGAGGCTACCCTTGAAATCCTTGATGTTCACGAAGTCGTTCAGGTAGGGCTTGCCTGCCGCTAGGGCGAAATCCTTGAGGCCCACGTTCACGTTGAAGTCGTTGGTGGCCGCATTGACGGTCACTTTCACGTTCAGGTCGCCGCCGTCGGCGAACTTGAGGCTCACGCCCACGTCGGTCTGCTTGTTGCTCAGGTAAACGGCGGGAATGGCCACGCCAAAGTCCTTGATGTGAATCTTGGAGCCCACCTTGGCGTCTTCGTAGATGATGTTGCCGTTCTCGAAAACGATGTTCTTGACGGAAATGCTCACGGGGAGCCCGTCGGCGATTTCGGCCGCGTTGATCATGCCGGTGGAATCGGTGGCGGCACTGTCGACCGCTACGGTGTCTGCGGCGGTGGAGTCGGACTGGGAGAGAAAATCCAGAATGTCGCTGAAGTTGAAACGGTCGCCACTCTGGACCACGTGCACGTAGAGGCCCTTCATGTAGATTTCGCCTACGCTGGCCGTTCCGGTAATGATTCTCGTGGGGTTCAGGTTGATGCGGAACTTTTCGAAGGAGACAAAGGGAGTATTGCCGTCCCGCTCCAGTAGGGCGAAGTTATCTACGTTGACGGTCCAGGTCAGGGGACTCAGGCTCACGCTTTCGATGTTGATCTTACGGCCGATATACTCTTCGGAGTGGGCCACGATGTAGTCCTTCACGAACCCGGGGGCAAGTTTCAGGGCGGCAAAAACCAGGGCGAACAGGACGGCGACGACAATCAGGATAATCTTCACGGACTTTTTCATGGGCTATAATTTAGAAATGTTAGGCAAGAAGGTGCTTTTTTCTGCTTTTTTTGCTTTCAGTGGAATATTTTTTTATAAATTTGCAGCCGTGATTGCTCTTTTTGCCGTTTTTTCGGCAAAAACTGCTCCGTTATTTTGGAGCGAACCTGGCCGTCAAGTCTCCCCGAGGCGTTATTAAGATGGCCCCCTAACACATTCACTTGCAATCACCCCCTCTGCAGGTCTTTTCCAGCCTGCAGTCGCGGTTCAACCCTTACTTATGAGGTGCCTAGATGGAAAGTTATATCGCACTCGCATGTTCTGCTCTTGCAGTCGTGCTCTGTATCGTTATCCTGACTAAGGTTAACAAGATTCTTGACAACCTTCACACTCCTATCGTTAAGAAGCTCACCCCGGACATGAACCTGAGGCCTAACTCTCGTCGTCCTGTCTCTGCCCAAGAAATGGCACAGCGTGGTGATCGCAACAACAAGGGTGATCGCAAGGATCGTCAGAATAAAGACAACCGCGGTGAAAAGAACGGCCAGGCCCAGCCGGGCCAGAACCGTGACCGCAACGAACAGCGTGATCGCGGCAACCGCCGTGACCGCCGTGACGGTCGCCCTGACCGCAACAATCGTCGTGAAATGAACGCAGACGCCCAGGCCGCTTCTTCTGAAGCTCCCGTGGCCCAGCCTGCCGAAGCGGCCGCTCCTGCTGCCGCCGAAGGCCGTCGCCCCCTGGCTCCGCGCATTCCGGTTGAAACTCCGGCCGCTCCTGTCAGCGCTCCCGTGGCTCCTGCAGCACCTGCTGCCGTTGCCGCCGAACCTGCTGTGGAAGTCGCCGAAACCACCTTCGATCCCGCCAAGGTCCGCTATGGCCGCCGCAACGTGATCAAGAAGGCTCCGGAACTCTCCGACGAAGCATAATCACGAAAAGCCAAAAGCTTGATAGAGCCCTCGGTCTTAGGACCGGGGGCTTTATGTTTTTATAAATGGGGTTGTCAGGTGCTGCCTAGCGCCAGCGGCGATGGTTGTCCGGCCCGTCGAAATCGTCGTAGCGGTCGTCGTAGTTTTCGGGATAGTCGCCGTCGTCGTAGTTGTCGTCCCGGTCGGGGAATCCCGATTCCAGCTCGGTGAAACTGGGCTCCTCGATGTTCACCACCTGGACTTCGAAAATCAGGTCCTTGCCTGCGAAGGGGTGGTTCCCGTCCACCAGCACGGTATCCTTGTAGATTTCTTTCACGATGTAGATGCCGTCGGCGTCGTCCTCGTCGTCCAGGTTCAGTCCGTCCACGAACTCGTCGGCGGTGTCGGGCAGCTGGAATTCCCGGATGTCGTTGTCCAGCATCATCTCCAGCTCCATGCCCAGCCAGAGTTCCCCTACGTCCTGAAGTTCTTCTTTGGGAACTTGGAGCAGCAGGTCGTCGCGGTAAGGGCCGTAGCCCTGGTCAAATGGAATCTCTACGGTGAACTTTTCGCCCAGCTTGCGGCCTTCCAGGGCGGTTTCAAGTCCGGGGATGATGTTGTCGTAGCCATGGATATATACAAAGGGGTGGCTCGGAGGGATTTCCTCCAAGATGCGCCCGCTCATCTCTTTGAGCGTGTAGGCGATGCTCACCTTTGTCTTTGCTTCCACGATTTCCATAGGCGCGACAAATATAGAATTTTTAGCTATGAGTTGTGAGTTCGCCTTGCGTCGCAAGGCTTTGAGATTTTGAGGAGGCGTATACGGGGACATTCCCGAAATGACTCATAGCAACCGAAGGTTGCGACCTCATGCCTCGAACCTCGTGCCTCGAACCTCACAACCCATAACCCACAACTCACGACTCACAACTCACAACTATTTTACTACTATTACACCCATGCTTTACGGTATTTGTTCTGATATTCATTCCAATGCTACGGCTTTTCGTGCCGTGCTGGAATCCATGAAAGAAAACAAGGTGGAACGCCGGATTTGCCTGGGTGACCTTGTGGGTTACGGTGTCGACGCCAACGAATGTGTGCAGCTTGCTAAGGAAAACATGGACGTGTGCCTGATAGGAAACCACGACAGCGTGGCTATCAAGTACGAGTCCAGTATGGGCTTTAACCCTTACGCCAAGCAGGCCGTGGAATGGACGCAAGAGAACATGAATGCCGAATCGGTGGCCTACATCCGTTCGTTGCCCTACATTCACGAAGAAAACGACATTACCTTTGTGCATGCGTCGCCCATGTCCCCTGCGGACTGGCTCTACATTACCGACTTGGAAGACGCCCTGAACGCTTTTGACCATTTTTCTGGAACTTATTGCTTTATCGGCCATACCCATAGCCCTGTGATTGTGGCAAGCCGCCCCATGGCCATTCCCAAGGTGCTGGACGAATACGAATACACCATCGAGAACACGGAACGGCTTTTGGTGAATGTGGGCAGCGTAGGCCAGCCTCGTGACCGGGACTGCCGCGCCAGCTGGTGCCTGTTGGATACGGAGGCCAAGTGCATCCGCATTATCCGCGTGGAATACGATGTCTTTATCACCCAGGAGCGTATGCGCAAGGCGGGAATGCCGAATTTCTTGATAGACCGTTTAAGCGTTGGCCGTTAGTTTTGAGGGGAAATTGCTATCTTTGGCACCATGACCAAGTTTAGCGAATTCCCGTATGTTGCCGACCGCTTTAACGCCGTCCGCAGGGAAACTGTACAAGTCCGCGTTGGCGAGGCTTTGATAGGGGGGGGCGCCCCCATTTTAGTTCAGTCCATGACCACCACCAAGCCGAAAGACGTCGAGAAGACGGTGGCCGAGACTCTGGCTCTTGCCAAGGTGGGCTGTGGCCTGGTTCGCATTACCGCTCCGACGTTTGCCGACGCGCAGGGCCTCGAAGAAGTGATGAAGCGGGTCCGGGCCGCCGGTTGCACGGTGCCGGTTTCCGCCGACATCCACTTCCAGCCGAAGGCCGCCTTCGAGGCGCTCAAGTGGGTCGAGAAGGTTCGCATCAATCCGGGTAACTTCGTGGATACGGGCATTTTGACGCTGGACCAGCAGACGGACAAGTCGTTCGACGAGGGCAAGGAAAAGGTTGCCGAGGCCTTCACGCCGTTTGTGCAAGAAGCCAAGCGCCTGGGCCGGGCCATCCGCATCGGTGTGAACCACGGTTCGCTCTCTGCCCGCATGATTTACCGATACGGCGATACGGTGGAAGGCATGGTGGAAAGTGCCATGGAATACTTGGCCGTGTGCGAAGCCGAACATTTTGACCAGGTTGTATTGAGCCTCAAGAGCAGCAACCCGCGGGTGGCGATTGCCGCCTACCGCATGCTCGCCGCCCGCATCAAGCAGGAAGGCTTCAAGCCGTACCCGTTCCACGTGGGCGTGACGGAAGCGGGCGCGGGTGCCGACGGACGACTTAAGTCGGCCGCGGGCATCGGCGCACTCCTGCTCGATGGCCTGGCAGATACGATACGCGTGTCCCTGACCGAAGATCCGGTGGCCGAAGTCCCGGTGGCGCAGGAACTCATCAAGGCCTGCGCTTTGCCTGCCGCCCCGACGGCATACAACGTGCCGGTTCTCGAGAAGGACCCGTACCATTATGAGCGCCGCGCGACTTCTGTCGTGAATGTTTCCGGCGTGGAAATTGGTGGCAATAGTCCGGTGAAGGTCGGCGTGAAGGCCGATGCGATTGCGCTTACCGGCGAACGCCGCAACGCTGAATTCGCCCTGCCGAGCCTGGAAGCCGCCCCCGTGGTGCAGTTCAAGGATGCGATGGATATTGCGGGGTTCGCCGCGAATCCGGCGAGCGTGCCCGCAGGTTCCGTTTTCTGCTATACCGGCGCCGAGATGGTTTCGGGCGTGCGCGCTTTGGCGGCGGCTCTAGAGTCGGCGAAGCGCCAAGACCCGATTTTGCTTTACGCCAAAATTGGTGACTCCGAAAAGGAAACGCTCCGCGTGTCCGCCGATATCGGAAGCCTGGTGACCGACGGTCTTGGCGATGCCGTCGTGATTGACGGCTACAAGGGCGCAAAGGAATGCGTGCTCCTGGCATTCGACATTCTGCAGGCCGCCTACTGCCGCCGTAGCAAGACGAATTTTATCAGCTGCCCGAGCTGCGGCCGCACCCTCTACGATATTCAGCAGGTCATGGGCAAGATCAAGGCCCGCTTCGGACACCTCTCCGACATTTCCATCGGCATCATGGGCTGTATCGTGAACGGCCCGGGCGAAATGGCGGACGCCGACTTCGGCTACGTGGGCGGTGGCCCCGGTCGCATTACCCTGTTCGAGGGCAAGACGGCAGTCAAGAAGAACATCCCCGAAGAAGACGCCATCGAGGAACTCGTGAACCTTATTAAAGAAAGAGGCCGCTGGCAGGAACCGTAATTGCAGAACGTCATGGCGAACCGGATTACAATATCCACTTGCGGCTTGCCGCTTAGTGGATATGATCCTCGGCAACGGGGACGCCATCTAGATTCCGGGTCCCCGGATCGAGTCCGGGGCAGGCTCTACCCGGAATGACGTAAAGACAAAGTTTTAAACATCAAAACAAAGGACATAAAAATGGCAACTATTAAGACGATGAACAACATTTCCAAGAAAGGCTTGAGCCTGTTTGGCTCGTTCTATCAGGTTTCCGACTCCGTCGAAAAACCGGATGCCATCTTGGTGCGTTCCGCCCAGGTTGATACCGACAACTTTGACGGCCTGCTGGCTGTCGCCCGCGCCGGCGCTGGCGTGAACAACATCACTATCGACAAGGCTTCCGCGAAGGGCATCTGCGTGTTCAACACTCCGGGTGCAAACGCCAACGCCGTTGCCGAGCTCGTGATGACCGTGCTCGGCATGGCCGTCCGTAACGTGGACAAGGCCGCCGCATGGGTCAAGAACCTCGACACCACCGACCCGGACCTCGCGAAGACCGTCGAAAGCGGCAAGAAGAAGTTTGCCGGCATGGAACTCGCAGGCAAGACCCTCGGCGTGATTGGCCTCGGCAAGATCGGCGTGCTGGTCGCTAACTATGCCCGTTGGAAGAACATGCGCGTCATCGCTTACGAACCGTATCCGAACGCCGCCAACATGCATGAACTCTCCAACAAGGTGGAAATCGCCGACCTCGACACCGTGATTGCGAAGTCTGACTTCCTCACTGTGCACGTTCCGTTCATCAAGGGCGTTACCGAGAACCTGCTCAACCGCAAGAACCTCGCCGGCTTCAAGGGCAGCTACATCATGAACTTCGCCCGCGGTGGCATTGTGGAAATGGCCCCGGTGAACGAAATGCTCGCCTCCGGTTCCCTCCAGGGCTACCTCTGCGACTTCCCGGATGCAGACCTCATCAAGAACGACAAGGTGACCTGCTTCCCGCATCTCGGCGCTTCTACCGAAGAAGCCGAAGAAAACTGCGCCGTGATGGCCGTCGAAGAACTGAAGGACTACATCGAATTCGGTTGCGTCCGCAATTCCGTGAACTTCCCGGCCCTCGTCGATCACCCGCATGCCGGCGTCAAGAGCCGCGTCGTGGTCATCAACCAGGACGTTCCGAACATGATTTCCGAAATCACGAAGGTGTTCGGTGCCGAGGGCATCAACATTGCCAGCTTCTCTAACAAGAGCAACGGCAAAATCGGCTACAACCTCGTTGACGTGGAAAGCAAGGTGGATGACTCCATCATCGAGAAACTCTCCAAGCTCGACAAGGTCATCAAGGTCCGCGTGATCCATTTTTAGACGAAAGAACGGTGCTACGCACCTATAGGCGATAGACGAAAGAGAAATAAAGGCTCTTTGCGCTTTGATTTAACAGAAAAAATTTCTTCTTTCGTCTACCAGCGTAGCGGTCTATCGTCTAGTTATACGTCTTCCCGATTTCTTCGGCGTACCGCGCTTCGGCGACGGTGCGTCGTTTTTTTAGAACGCTTCCCGAAGGTCGATGGTAAGGCCGATGTGCTTTCCGTCGATGAGGGAAATGTCACCACGGGCGTGGAGCTTTTCGGTTCTGTTCAAGGCCAGGCGCCCTCCGAAACCTACGGAGTAGTGCATTTTCCGCTTGAGCATTTCGCCAAAATAGGGCCCGGACTGGAATGTTTCCCCGAAGATGGTTCCCGCAAGCCGCCAGAACAGGGGTCTCCGGAATTCCATCTGGAAAATCATGGCCTGGTTGTCGTTCCAGAGTCCGCAATCGATTCCGCGGAAACGCTTGGTACCGTCAGAGCCGGCAAGAAAGCTTACCGGAATGTCGCTGCCCTTGCTTTGCTTGAAATAGGCTCCTAAGGCAAGGGATGTTCTCCAGAACAGTGGCGTGTAGAACCGAAGGTCCAGTTCTTCGGTATGAAAACGGAAGTTTCCGCCGTAAAAGATTTCTTCGAAGGCTGTATAGTAGCCTTTTGTAGGCCAGTTGCGGTTGTCCCTTTCATCTAGGACCAGCCTGTAGCCGCCCCCCAGGAACCAGCCGTCTTCGCTCCCCTCTGGGATGATTTTGCCCAGCTTGTTCTTTCGGGTTTCGCCATCAAGAACGGGTCCGTAGCGGAAGGGCAGCCAGCCAGGAATGCCGAAACTAAGCTCGATGGGAACATATCCTTTGAAAAAGGTCCTTTCGTAGGTGTCGATGGCGTCAAAGTCTCCACGGCTGCCCCTTTCAAAGAGGGAAGATTCCCATTTGTAAAGCCTGAATATGGAGGGAATGTGCACCTGGTCTGCCAAGAGCCAAAAATCGGGAGACACGCGGAAACCGTACTGGTTGCGGGTCGTGCCCAGGGCCACCAGGTCAATTGTGGAAACATGGCTGCTCCCTTCGAAGGGCTTGAAAAACAGCACCAACAGCCCGCCGTATTCCAGTTCCGTTTCTTCGGAGTAGGCGATTACGGGCATAACCGAGAATCGCTGGAAATGTTCCGGCGCACTTTCGTCTTGCGCTCGAGCAAAAATGCTGAGCAGCAGGCAGACCATAATGCCACGGACAAGCTTCATACCACACAAGTATAGAAAAGATTTTTGTTATCTTTGAAAGAGAAATGAGATGTTAGGGTACACTCTCCTCACACTTCGAACCTAACTACCTACGACCTGCAACCTAAAACCTACAACCTAAAACCTAAAACCTATCTATGGCCGAACAGAATAAAGCAGAAAAATTCGTTTTCTACATGTACAAGATGACCAAGTCCTATCCGCCCAACAAGGAGGTGCTGAAGGATATTTCCCTCAGTTTCTACTATGGCGCAAAGATTGGCATCATCGGCCAGAACGGTGCCGGTAAGTCTACGCTGTTGCGCATCATGGCGGGCATCGACAAGGAATTCCAGGGCGAAGCGTGGATTGAACCGGGCCGCACTGCGGGCTACCTGCCGCAGGAACCGCAGCTGGATCCGAACCTGACCGTCAAGGAAAACGTGATGCAGGCCGTTGCCAAGAAGCAGGCCGTGCTCGACCGCTTCAACGAGATTTCCATGAAGTTCGCTGAACCCATGGAAGACGACGAGATGAACAAGCTCCTCGACGAACAGGCGAAGCTTCAAGACATCATTGATGCACAGGACTTGTGGAGCCTCGACCGCAATATCGAAATTGCGATGGATGCTCTCCGCTGCCCGCCGGGCGACTGGCCGGTGACGAACCTCTCCGGTGGTGAAAAGCGCCGCGTGGCCCTCTGCCGCTTGCTCCTCGAAGAACCGGATTTGCTGCTCTTGGACGAACCGACGAACCACCTGGATGCCGAAACGGTTGCCTGGCTCGAACGCCACCTCCGCGAATACAAGGGCTCCGTGATTTTGGTGACGCACGACCGTTACTTCCTCGACAACGTGACGAACTGGATTTTGGAAATCGACCGCGGTCGCGGCATTCCTTGGGAAGGCAATTACGCCCAGTGGCTCGACCAGAAGCTGGAACGCCTCCGTGGCGAAGAGAAGGGCGAATCCGACAGGCAGAAGCGCCTCGCTCGCGAACAGGAATGGGTGAAGGCTTCTCCGAAGGCACGCCAGGCCAAGAGCAAGGCCCGTCTCAAGGCTTACGAGGAACTCTTGGCCGAGGATTCCCGCGAGCAGATCAAGGTGGCGCAGATCCACATTGCAAACGGCAAGCGCTTGGGTGACATCGTCATTCAGGCGGAACACCTGCAGAAGGCCTTTGGCGACAAGGTGCTGTTCGACGACTTGAACTTTAACCTGCCGCGCTCCGGCATCGTGGGCATTATCGGCCCGAACGGTGCAGGTAAGACAACGTTGTTCAAGATGATTATGGGCCAGGAAAAGCCCGATGGCGGTACGCTCAAGATTGGCGAGACCGTGGAAATCATCAGTATGGAACAGGGCCGCGAAAGCCTCGACGATTCCAAGACCGTGTGGGAAGAAATCACCGGCGGTAACGACGAAATTTTGGTGGGCGACCGCAAGATGAACGGCCGCGCCTACTGCGGACTCTTCAACTTTACCGGCGCCGCCCAGCAGAAAAAGCTCACCGCGCTCTCCGGTGGTGAACGCAACCGCGTGCTCATGGCCAAGAACCTGCAGAAGCCGGGCAACCTCCTGTTCCTCGACGAACCGACCAACGACTTGGACATCGAAACGTTACAGGCTCTGGAACAGGCTATCCTCAAGTTCGCAGGCTGCGCCGTGATTATCTCCCATGACCGCTGGTTCCTGGACCGCATCGCCACGCACATCCTCGCTTACGAAGGCGATTCCAAGGTCGTGTGGTTCGAAGGCAACTGGAGCGAATACGAAGCCGACCGTCGCAAGCGCTTGGGCGAAGATGCCGACAATCCGAAGCCGATTAGATATAAAACTCTGAAGAGGTAATGCATAGTGTGGAATGTGTAATGTGGAATGAGGAATAACCCATTTTATATTACACATTTCACATCACACATCGCGGCTTTGCCGCTCACATTTTTATGCTCCACGTTTTTAGACACGAAATCCGCCTGATATTCCGGGACCCGAAATTCTGGATTCCCTTCATTATCCCGCCGGTGATTCTCGCGGCGAGCCAGGGGATTGCGGTCTCCCGCTATGGCGGGCAGATTATGGAAGGCATGGAAGGTTACATGATGCTTTTGCTGGGGTGCCTCATGGCGCCCATGGGAGCGCCCCTGGCCGGAGATTCCTTCGCGGGGGAGCGGGAGCGCAATTCCCTGGAGCTTTTGCAGCTTTCTCCGATAAAGCCTTCGACACTTTTCTGGGGCAAGATGCTTGCCATACTCCCTTTCCCGGTGGTGTTCTCCCTTTTGGCCCAGTCGGCCTACTGGCTTGCCCATCCGGATATTCCTGCGGTGGCCGCGGTGGCTTCTATCCTGGGCGCCCTTTCGGCGGTGCTTCTCACGACGGCCTTTTCCCTGATGCTTTCGCTCCGGGTGAAGACGGTGCGGGCGGCGGCCCACATTTCCCTGTTCCTGATTGTGCCGCTGCTCCTTCTGGTGCAGATGTTCCACGAGGTGTTCTTGCAGGGACTGTTGCTGCCGGTATTGACCTTGGCGGCTTCCGTCGTCTTGTGTGCGGTTTCCGTGAGCTTTGGGCTCCGGCGGTTCGTGTCCCTCTAAAGCGGTTTAGGCACCGTGGCGGCAGGCCCCGCCAATAGACCCGAGGGAAGCCCCCGAGTCCAATGCGGGGGCGGGCCCACGACACGGGGCAAACATACAAAACGCTTTTATTTTTCTTCGCGTTAGAAAAATGTAAGCGAAATGTAGATAAATTCATGGGATTCATTTCTAACTTTGGGGCCGAAATCCATAAAACAGAGAAGGTCCCCTCATGAAACTCACCAAAATTGTTGGCCTGATGGGCGCATTTTCGTCCCTGGCTCTGGCTAGCGGTCTGAATACCAACACCAACCAGTCCGCGGCCTACCTGCGTAACGTGGCCCGCTATGCCACTACCGAGGCGGACGCTCCCTACTACAACCCCGCCGGTACAGCCTTCATGACCGACGGATTCCATATTTCTCTCAACTCCCAGGCCTTCTGGCAGAGCCGTAACACCTATACGGAATCCCCGCTGTTTGGTGGGGAGAAAAAGTTCCGCGGCAAGGCCCAGATCCCCGCCATGCCCAGCGCCATGGTGACCTGGCATCGCGGCAACCTGGCCCTTTCGGGCTATTTCGGGATTACCGGTGGCGGTGGCGCCCTGAACTACAAGGACGGATTCCCCTCCTTTGACGTGGCCGTGGCCCAGATTCCCGGCATGCTGACCCAGAACGGTCTCGAAACGACGGATCACGAGGCGGACATTTCCTTGACGGGAACCTCCTACATATTCGGTTTTGCCCTGGGTGCCTCCTACCGTATCGTGGACTTTGCCTCCATCTATTTGGGAGCCCGCTTCAACTACGCCTACAACCACTACGAAGGCGAACTGAAGAATATCAAGGTGAACCCGAAGAACGAGATTCTCGGGCTGGACGGCAGCATGGTGGAAGCCGCCTCTACCTTCAAGAATATTTCCGATTACCTGGCCGGAAAGGCAGGAGAGGCCGCCGGTGCAGCCGAGCAGTATGCCGCCGCCGCCGAAAAGTACGCCGCCGCCGGTGACAAGGCTTCTGCCGCCCAGAGCAAGGCTGCCGCCGAACAGTACGCTGCCCAGGCCGAAGAACTCATGATCAAGTCCAAGACTTTGGAGGCCGTGGCCGCCCAGGTTTCCGACAAGGAACTGGACGTGGAACAGACCGGCTACGGCATTACCCCCATCGCGGCTCTTGCCATCAACTACAAGCGCCTCTCCTTTGGCCTTCGTTTTGAATACAATACCTCCATCGAGATGGAAAACGACACCAAGGTGAACCAGGTGGGTCTTGACAACTACAACGATGGTGTCAAGAGCGATAACGATATCCCTGCCTCTGTCTATGCGGGCCTTACCTACTCCCTGCTGGACAACCTGCGCTTGAGCCTGGGTTATGGCCACTGGTTCGATTCCAAGGCGAATCTCCCCGGCAAGCTGGAACATTATGCCGGCGATACCGACGAGTTCCTCTATGGTGTGGAAGTGGATTTCTTGACCCGCTGGACTATCAGTGGCGGCGTCCAGGTGACCCGTTATGACTTGTCCGACGAATACCTGAGCGAGATGAACATCATCTTGGATAACACCACCTTTGGCTTTGGCCTTGCCTTTAGAGCCACCGACTGGCTCAAGTTCAACCTGGGCTATTTCCACTCCCTGTATAATGACTGGGAAGAAAAAGTTGAATACGGCAAGAACACCTACAAGCGTGAAAGTCGCGGCGTGGGCGTAGGTATCGACCTGGACATCTAATTTTTTGGGGAATTGCCCCCGGACTTTAGCCCATCTGTCACCCCGGCCACGATGCCGGGGTCGCTTTTTTTAGGCCATTCTCTGTATCTATTGCGTATTCAGCTTACGTTTGTAAACTTTTGTTGACAAAAAAAACAACGCAAGGCTAATGTGGTATTGACTATAGGGCCTCCAGAATATATATTTGTATAAAATAAAACCCGCTTGGAGGTCTTTTTTTATGTCAAACCGAATTGTAAACAGAAAAATACAATTGCGTTAGTTTCGGCGGTCTGTGCCGCCAGCATCGGTCTGTTTGGTTGTGGAAGTGATTCTAAGGGCAGCGGCCCTAACGCCCAGGGAGATGTCTGCACTGTTGACAAGAATGGAAACACCCTCACCGTGAAAAACGATGTGAACGGGGTGGTCACCACCACCATTTATGAATTTGGCGAAGACGGCAACATGGCCTCCCAGTCCACCGTTACCGACGTGGGGGACAACGGCAAAGCGGCCTGCGAGGCTATGAATGTTGAAGGGGTTTCCGAGGCGAGTTTTGAAGGCGGCAAGTGCACCGTGAAGACGACTGCGGGACTCATGCCTGGTTCTATGGACGATATCTACAAGGCTCAGACCTTGGCCTGCGATGCCGCAAACGAGGCGGTAAAGCCGGCAAGCAACAGCTCCGGTAAGAATCCCTTTGACAAGAACACGGCTTCTGACGACCTCTGCTCTGTCACAAAGACGGGAACAACCGTTTCGATGAAATCAAATGTTGATGGTGAAACTTATACTACCGTCTTTGTCTTTGCTGGTGGCGAATTGACCTCGGTTGTTTCTACGGCCGACCTGTCTGCTCTCGGGGACGATGTTACGGCCGAAGCGGTTTGCACTGCGTATGCTAAGGGCGGTGCTACTGCCAAATACGACAAGGGCAAATGCACCGTTACCGAAGATGCCGATTTCTACGGTTCTATGACCTTGGACGAAATCTATGAACTCAATGTAGAGACTTGCGATGAGATGAAGGCCGCAACATCTACCGACGATGATGACGATGTACCCACGGGTTCATCTGGCTCCACCAAGCCCAAGTCCTCCGCAAGTTCCGGCCCTAAGGAGAAGGTGGTGACTTTTGAAGAGGGGATCATGTACACTTCTACCTACGGTGACCGAGTGCGTACCTTCTTCAACACCGTCGACGAATACACCTTCTTCGATGACAACGCTGTGACCAAGGATTCTTCTGGTTGGTGGTTCAGCTTCAATGACCAGGAAGATGGGGGAACCTCCATGGTGTTTGCCGGAAGTGAAATGGGCGCCTATACCGCAGAGATAGATCTTGTGTACGATTGGTACTACAATGGGGAATATATGGAATCGGTTCCTTATCCTTATGGTGCCATCGGTTTTAATCTGTCTCCCGTAGGGTCGGCAGTGGATATGTCCAGTTGGGAAGGCATGTGCGTCACTTATTCTGCAACCAAGCCTGTCGCCTTTACCTTGAAGAGTTCTTATGATGGCAGGAGTTCCTGGTATACGAAGCTGCCTAGCGCTACCGTAAAAACGCTGGATATTGCTTTTACGACGACCGTTTTCCATCAGCCTACATGGGCTATTGAACAGAATGTGATTTACCCGACTTTTGCCAATGCTAAGTCTAAGGTTGTGGCCATACACTTCAAGTATTCCAACGACGAAGCGGGTGTGACATGCTCGAAGACGTCGGCTAGCTGCACGACGACATCGATCAACTCCATCAAGATCCACAAACTCGGAAAGTACGGCACTTGCGGGTCGTAGGTCGACATAGTTCCGAGCGGTCGTCGTGAGCCGTAGCAGCCGATATTAATCGGCTGTGAAGGTGAGAGCGAGGACCAGCCCAGTGCTTGGTTGCCAGAGTCTAGTCCGAGCGGTCATCGTGAGCCGTAGCAGCCGATATTAATCGGCTGTGAAGGCGAGAGCGAGGACCAGCCCTGCACTTGATAGCGAGAATCTAGTCCGAGCGGTCATTATAAGGAGAAGGCCTCTGCTCAACGCAGAGGCCTTCATTTTAGGGTAGTTATAAGCCGGGTTCTGTACCCCTTGCGGGGCGATGACCATCTCTCTGGACGTATCGTTACCGACCGCCTCAAGCGACCTACCCGGATATCCAACAGCCGCGAGCCGCAGCCGGTCCTTGCGGACGGATTCCTGCTTGGTCTTGCACCGGATGAGGTTTACCGTGCCATCCCTGTCACCAGGAATGCGGTGAGCTCTTACCTCGCCGTTTCACCCTTACCTTGCCCGAGCTTGCGCCCGAACCTGGCGGTTTGCTTTCTGTTGCACTGTCTGTCGCGTTTCCGCGCCTGGACGTTATCCAGCATCCTGCCCTGTGGTGCCCGGACTTTCCTCCAGCATTGCTGCCGGCGGTCATCCGCTACCCGGGGGCAAATATAGGAATTTTATTTCCTTGCGTCACCGGTGGAGCAGAAACAGACGGCGGTTATCAAGATGACCAAAGCGCAAAAAGACATAACGAACCTCTCTTTTCTTTACTCCCTAAATCTACATTAAAATTAGTGTCAGAAAATGACTTTTTTGAGGTGGGGCGGAAAGGGACGCGACGCACGAGGGGGTAGGCGAAGACTACAGGCTTCGCCGAGGGGGAGGCTTCCCCCCTTGTATTTGGAATAGAGATTGCCTCGCTCCTGCGGACCTCGCAATGACATCCATCGAGCCTCACGCATCAAACTTCTTGTAACCCGCAGCCCTAACACCTACAACCTATTACCTAGCCCCTAGATCCTATCCCCTAGATCCTATCCCCTAACCCCTATTTTCTATATTGTCCCCGTCATGCGGATTTTGCCCTTTGTCGTCTGTGCCTTTGCGGTCTCGGTTTTTGCCGAGGGCGTGTCCGGCGCGCAGGCCTTATCCGCTGATTCCGCCGCTGCTTCTGTTACGACTGCTGCCGCAGCAACCGCTGATTCCACGGCGCCTTTTAGGGTAGATAAAATCCGCTACCACATCGGCGACGCCTTCGACGATTCCAAGTACCACACCAAGTACGACAAGTGGGCCTACGACTTGCTGAATGTGCTCCATATCGAGACCCGGGAGGCCACGGTCCGCAAGTTGCTGCTGTTCAACGAGGGCGATGTGGTGGACCTGAACCTGATGCTGGAATCGGAACGGTTCTTGCGTGATCAGAACTTCCTTTCGGACGCCAGTATCCAGGTGAGTGGCCAGGGCGACTCCACCTTCGTGGATGTTTACACCAGCGACAACTGGACCCTGACGCTGCCTTTCAGCATTGGTTTTTCGGGCAGCGAATGGAGCTATGACAACCTGAATTACGGAATCGGCATCCAGGAGAGCAACTTCCTCGGTCTGGGTCAGAAGGTGGGCTTTTACTACGGCCATGACGAGTTCCGCGACATGTGGCAGGCGGAGTATTCCGACCCCCATTTCCTTTTCCGCTACAACCACCTGGACGTGCTCTACAGTTACAATACCGACGGATACCTGGCCAGCTGGCAGATGTACGTGCCGTTCCTGAGTCGGGGCGTGAACCAGTGGGCCTATACCTTGGCGGGTCTCAAAAATAAGCGGTTTGCCTATTATTATGGAAGCGGGGACTTGCCTCGGGGCTCTGTGGCAAGATTCTCAACCTATCTGCTTACCACGCCTCCCATACATGTGTATGAGCTTGGCGTGGCCGATGGCGGCTTCGTCCAGTCCAGTGCGGACGAGACCGTTGCGAAAAACGGCACGGATGTGGCACTGAACGAGAAAACGTACCGGGAGGGAATTCTTACGAAGGATACCCTGGAATACAACGGCGAAGAGACGGTGAAGCTTTTGAAGGTGGAAGACTTTATCGAGGATTCCCTGAGTTTTAGGTTCAGCCGTTCCTTTGGGGGGAGCCTCCGCAAGTTCTACCTGGGGGCAACTTACGATTACCATCGGGAGACAGCAGAAGAGGGGCGCCTGTACCGCTACCTGTTCACCCATAACGACCAGACCTATGTCATCGATTCCGGTGCGGCGTGGGATTTGTGGCTGCCAAGGCGCAAGGATTCCCGCCTGGGCGCCTACGTGATGTATTCCAACCTGCGTTACGAGAAGGTGAAGAACCTGCACAACGCCAAGTGGACCGAAGATGTGGACAAGGGCTATTCCCTGAAGGCGCAAATCTCCAAGAACTACGAGCAGCTGGGTTCCGACAACAACGATATCCGTTTGGACTTTTGGACCAACCTGTATCTGGGCAGCGGCTGGAACCACCTGAACCTGAAAACCCAGATGTTCTTCTACCTGGACCACGGGGAACGCAGGGATTTCTACGGCCGTGTTGACGGCGAATACATTTTCCACCCCAGCAATTCCTTCTCCACGGCCTTGCGGGGCCTGGTGGATGTGTACGAAGACGCCCGCCTGGGTTACCAGCTTTCGCTGGGTGGCTCCGACGGTTTTGTAGGGTTCCCTACGGGTTACTATACGGGTCAGGCCAGGGTTTACGGCAGCATCGAGCCCAGGTATTTCTTCGACTTTGAAATCGCGACCTTGGTGCCTGTGGTGGTGGCCTTTGCGTCTGTGGGGGAGACCGCCTGGGAACTGGAAGATATCAACCGCAAGGACTTGATTTACGTGCTGGGGGCGGGTATCCGTTTTATCCAGACCAAGTCCATCAGCAGGCTGGTGAACAAGCTGGACGTAAGCTTCCCCATGAACGGGGAACGCAAGGGAATGCCCCATTTTTCTGTGACTACCAGTTATAGCCTGTAACGGATGGATTTTTGAGAGGTTGTTTTGGCTGAAGAGACGAAAGAGATTGTAGAAAACAAGGTGCGCAAGATCAAGAACATGATTTTGCGGGTGGAAATTGTCATCGGCGTCATCGCCATGATTTTTGGCATAGGCCTTACGGTTTTGGTGTGGGGCGAAGGATTTTTCCCGGGAGCGCTGATGCTCATTGTGACCGGGCTTATCAATATTTTCTTGGCGGTGAAGGAACTGCTGGACCCGACGGACGGTATCTTCCACTGGCAACCGCTATTCTTTATGATTGTGCGGCGGGCCATGTTCTTTTTGAACGTGGTGCTTACGGCCCTTGTTTTCGGGACCATGACTCAATTGCTGGGGTAGGCTAGCCGCAGGTGCGCGGTCAGTGCACGCCGTCTTCGTTGACTACGGGCTTTTCGGCGTACCAGGCCTGGATTTTTCCTTTGGCGTTGTCGTCGAAGGCGGATTCGTCCTTCAGGATGTTGGCGGCGGTTTCAAGGGTCTGTGAAATCAGTTCCTGGTCTTCTATCCAGTCGAACCAGCGGAACACCCAGGCGCCGCTCTGTTCGTTTCCTTCCAGGTTCCCGGCCCCGCGGGTCTGCAAGTCCAGTTCCGCAATTTCGAATCCGTCTTCGGTGGCGGCGAAGTTGGAAAGCCGCTCCATGCTGGTGTCTGCCGTTTCGCCTTCGGGCTGCATCAAGAAGCACCAGGCTTCTTGATTGCCGCGACCCACGCGGCCCCGCAGCTGGTGCAGCTGCGACAGCCCGAAGCGTTCCGGCTGGTCGATGACCATCAGGTTTGCCGCAGGCACGTTCACGCCCACCTCGATGACGGTAGTGGCCACCAGAATGTGGATCTGTCCTGCCGCAAAGCGGGCGATGATGGCGTCCCTTTCGGATTCGTCCATTTGGCCGTGGACGCCCTCTACCACCAGAGGTGCCCCGTTTGTTCCGGCGTTTGCTGTTGCACCGTTTATACCTGCCGCAAAATTCCGCAATTCCGCCACGATGTCGTCCACGCTGCGGATACTCCTTTCTCCGGTTGGTGAGCTTGCCGAACCATCGCCGGATTCCACGCGGCTCGCAATCCAGTAGCAGAGGTTTCCTTTCAAGGCTTCGCCGCAAATGAACCGCTTCATGTCGTTGCGCTTGCTTGCCGAGACAAGCCTTGTCTTGATGGGCTTGCGTCCTGCGGGTTTTTCCTTGATGGAAATGACCTTCAGGTCGCCGTACAGCGTCATGGCTAAACTTCTCGGGATGGGCGTGGCGCTCATGACCAGCATGTCGGGGTAGTCGCCTTTGGAAAGAAGCGCTTCCCGCTGGCCTACGCCAAAGCGGTGCTGCTCGTCAATGATGACAAAGCCCAGCTTGGAAAATGTCACGTCCTTGCTGTAGAGGGCGTGGGTCCCGATGACCGCGTTGCAGAGCCCCATCTGGAGTTCGCCCAGAATTTGTTTGCGTTCGGCGGCACCGGTGGCGCCCACCAAAAGTTGCACTCGGAGCCCGGCCGCTTCGAAGAAGGGTTTTAACGACTTGTAGTGTTGCCGTGCCAGAATGTCGGTAGGCACCATCAGGGCGCATTGCTCGCCGGAGCCGCATACCGCCATCATGGCCAGCATGGCCACTACGGTCTTGCCGCAGCCTACGTCCCCTTGCAGCAGGGCGTGGAACTGTTTTTTGCCGTTGAGTCCGTCGATGATGGTGTTGAGGGCGGCCTCTTGCCCGCCTGTCAGCTGGAAGGGGAGGGCGGCACGGATTTTCATGACGGTGCCCAGGTCAATCTGCCTCTCGTGGCCCCGGAGCCGTTGGTTTTCGCGACGTTTCACCATGCGCAGGCAGAAGGGGAGCAACTCCAGGATTTTCATTTCCCGCTTGGCCTTGTAGATGGCGGGGAATTCCTTTGGCAGGTGCAGCGTCCGCAGGTTCTCCATGACGGGGGCAAAGTGCAGGTAGTCCGTCAGTTCCCTGGGGCAGAGTCCCGGCAGGGTAAGTCCCGGGAACTTGAAAATGGTCTTGTACAGCCCTCGAAAGAATTTCTGTTCCATCCGGGCTTCCCGACAGGCTTCGCTGATGGAATACACCGGCAGGATTGCACCGCTAAATTCCTGGTCGTCGTCAAAGGGCTGCATGTCGGGGTGGCTCATCTGTAGCCCGCGGTATTCGCCTACCGCTCCCGAAACCAGCCACTTGGAGCCGTTCTGGATGCGTTTTGCCCAATAGCTCGTGCCCTGAAAAAACAGGAGGCTCATTTCGCCGGTGCCGTCGGTAAGGGTGGCAACAAAGCGGTTCCTGCGGCCGCGGATAATTCCCGACCGGACGACGGTGCCGATAAGGACCGCCCGCTCTCCGGCCTTGCAGTCCTTGATGGCGGTAACCTTGGTCTGGTCCAGGTAGTTGCGGGGGACGTTGTAGAGCAGGTCGGCTATGCTGTTGAAGCCCGCCTTGCGGAGGGCCTGGACGCGTTTGGGACCCAGTCCCGGTAACTGAGAGAGTTCCATGGGCTAGTCCGGAAGGCGCTCGCCTTTTTCCGCACGTTCCTTGGCCTTTTGGCGTGCGGTTTTTCCCACCAGGTTGGTCTTTTTCCAGGTGAACAGCTTTACGGGCTTGCCGTTTTCGTCGTACATCTTGATTCCCTTGGTGTCGATGGCGGCTATCAGGGCGTTGAACTTTTCGATGATGTTCACCAGCTGGTCCACGGCCTGCTTGGTGGTGAGAAGCTCGTTCATGGAGGGGGAATTTTCTATTTCGGTAATGACCTGGCTGGCTTTTTCGGTTCCCTGGTTCAGGGCGTAGATGATTTCGTTTGCCTTCTGGATTTTTTCGTTGGTCACGGCGGTGACGAATTTCACGGCGGAATCCGCCTGGCCTGTCAGGTTGATCAGGTATTCGGAAGCCACGTTGGTCTGGTCAAACAGTTGGTTCAGCTTCGGGTTCAGGGCGTTCAGGGTGTTCTCGGAATTCGTGATGATTCCTTCCAGGGTGCCCATGACCTTTTCGTAAATTTTCTGTGCCGAAGGGTGCTTGCGGTCTCCCTTGGTGATAGTCCGTATCATCATGCGGACGCTGGCCAGTTGCTGGTTCACGTTTTCCATGAGCCGAAGCGCTTCGGCAATACCCGGTTCGAAATGTCCCTGGTGGATGTGTCCCTGGGGGAGTACCTTTCCTGTGGGGGAAAGGGTGATTTCTAGGCGGCGTTGCCCCATCAGGGCGTAGTTCACGTTGTTGAACTGGGTTCCTTCGCGAATTGTCAGGGGTTCGTCAAAGTTGATGACGACCCGTGCACGGTCCCCAAGCCACTTGACCTGGTTGATGACACCCACCCTGTAGCCTCGGACAACCACCACGTCTTCGGTTTGCAGGGAACCCAGCTCGTCAAAATCTACGATGGCCCAATGGCTCTCTTTGTGGTGTGCCCTGAACATGCCAAGGGCAATAAGTCCGATGATGCCTATAATGGCAAGCATGGAGATGTAGCCTATGGCTCTGTCGGAAAGATGCATGTTCTGAATATAGAAAACGAAAAAAATCTTGACTTTGGGGCGTTTTGAAAATATATTGGAATGCGGAGGTTCTTGTAATGAGAAAAAGTTTGAGTGTCCTGATTGTAGCCATGATGGCCGTGTCGTATGTGCAGGCAGAAGAATCTACCGATGTTTTCGGTTTCCAGAAATTTTTCAAGACCAAGGAAGGTTCCTATTCCTGGGATTCCAGGCACTGGGCAAACGGCAGTGCGAGAACTCTTGCCGAGTGGTCGGGAGATGCTGATGACCCTACTCAATGGACGGATGACCGCAGTTCCGATGGGGGTGGTTTCTATGTAGATGGTCAGGGAACCATGCAAATGCTGGGTAGCGGCCCACGTTTCCATATCAACGGACAACAGAGTTGGGCGACTAATAAGCAAAAATTCTTGAATGTGGAATATACGGGCTACTTCAAGCGCGACGCCCTTGGTGGAGAAAATTATGGCGGCATGGTGGTGGGCGTCCGCAGCGGTGCCTTGGGGCATGGTTCTTCGGGAGGCAACAATTGCGATGCCCATACTTACTACGCCCGCTTTAGGAACGATGGTAAGTGGGATTTCGAGAAGGAATGGAAACATCCAGGAAGCTACTACAGGAGCGGTGCCGGTGTGGGGCACCAGGACCCGCTGTGGGGTGGGACCGTTTTGCCTGTGGACAAGTGGATAGGCATGAAGTACGTTGTCTACAATAAGGATGATTCTACGGTGCGTCTGGAACTCTATATCGATTCAACCACTAACGCTACTCCACCGGGCAAGTGGGAACTGGTGGGTGTTGCTGAAGACGCTGGAGCGGACTGGTCCGGAGCGTCATATGGTGCGACAACTATCGATGGATGTAGTTATACCGATGCCAAGGCAGCTATCCTACAGGCTGGGGACGCCATTATCATGCGTAGCGACAACGACCATCCGTACTACAAGTATGTGTCTGTTCGAGAAATTGACCCGACGGCGCCCCTTGATGGTGAAACCGATGTGGGCGGAAGTTCGTCTTCGAACCAGGGCTTGAGCAGTTCTTCCACAATTTCGGAATCCAGTAGTTCGTCTGAAAGCGTGTCTTCGTCAAGCCTAGGTCCTGTTTCAAGCAGTACGTCTGAAAATTTGGGATTGAGTAGCTCCAGTGGGGAATCTGCTTCAACGGCTATCCGGCGGACTTACCACCCATCTCCGGAAAACGTGCCGGTCCGGCATTTCGACCTGCTGGGCCGCCCGGCGGAGAAAGACATTCCGCAACGAATTTACGTGAAATAACTCTATAAAAAATGTGGGATAAAAGCGTCATTCCGGCCTCCGAGCCGGAATCTAAATTCTATATTTTCCTTGTCTAAATTTTTCCTAAAAGGACAAAAAAATGGCTAAGAAAGAATCCAAGAAAAAAGTGGTCCTCGCCTATAGCGGTGGACTCGATACGAGTATCATCATCCCCTGGCTCAAGGAAAACTACGACTGCGAAGTGATCGCTTTCGCCGCCGACCTCGGTCAGAACGACTTCCCGGACGCTAAGGCTCTCGAAGACAAGGCTTTGAAGACTGGCGCATCCAAGTGCTACGTTCTCGACCTCAAGAAGGAATTCCTCGAAGACTACGTTTGGCCCACCGTTCGTGCCGGTGCCAAGTACGAAGGAACCTACCTCCTGGGTACCTCTTTCGCCCGTCCGCTCATCGCCAAGTACCAGGTGAAGATCGCCGAGAAGGAAGGCGCCTACGCTGTTGCTCACGGTGCTACCGGTAAGGGTAACGACCAGGTCCGTTTCGAACTGACTTACGCGGCCCTGAATCCGAAGCTGGAAGTCATCGCTCCGTGGAAGGACCCCAAGTGGCATTTCCATAGCCGCGAAGACGCTATCGACTACGCCGCCGCTCACAAGATTCCGCTGAACGGCATCAGCAAGAAGAAGATTTACTCCGAAGACGGTAACCTGTGGCACCTCTCTCACGAAGGTGGCGTCCTGGAATTCCCGGAACAGGAACACAAGTACGAATTCCTCAAGCACACCGCTACCTACGAGAAGGCCCCGAACAAGGCCGACCACGTGACGATTACCTTCGAAAAGGGTAATCCGGTTGCTATCAACGGCAAGAAGATGGGAGCCGTGGAACTTCTCGAATTCCTGAACAAGATCGGTGGCAAGAACGCTTGCGGTCTGTTGGACATCGTCGAAAACCGCCTTGTTGGCCTCAAGAGCCGCGGCGTGTACGAAACTCCGGGTGGCACGCTCCTGTACAAGGCTCACGAATGCCTTGAACAGCTCGTGCTTGACAAGGAAACTTTGTTCGAAGCCCAGAAGATGTCTATGACGTACGCGAACCTCGTGTACAATGGCCAGTGGTTCACTCCGCTCCGCCAGGCTATGGACGCCTTCTTCGCCGAAGTGAACAAGGTTGTTACCGGTGACGTGACCCTCAAGCTCTACAAGGGCAACATCATCCCGGCCGGCATCAAGAGCCCCTACAGCCTCTACGACATGGGCCTCGGCGGATTCACCGACGTGGACATGTACGACCAGAAGGACGCAACGGGCTTCATCCGCTGCTTTGGCCTGCCTCTCAAGACCCGCGCCCTCTTGCTCGGCAACAAGACGAACGTGGACTTCGGCAAGCCGGTGGTGCTCCCGAAGAAGTAGTCGGATTGTCATCCTGGAACGCGTAGCGCGATAGGATCCAAAAATCCCTCGGCCGTCGCCGGGGGAATTTTTTTTGCATATTGACGAATGTATTGTTTTTTTTATAATTAGAACAACCTGTGAACTAATTCAAGGAAAAGGAGAAAAAATGAGTAAGACTCTATGGCTAGGAATGGTCTTAACGACTGTAGCTTGTTTGGTGGCTTGTGGTGATGATTCTAGTACTAATACCCAAGAACCGCAATATTCAGAGGATGAGGTTTCTGCCAGCTCCGGTAATGAGAAAGATCCCGGTAATTTGGATGATTCTAGTGATAGCCGGGATGATTCATCGTCTAGTGTAGAGAAATCGACTGAATCTGGGGATGAATCATCTTCTAGCAAAAAATCTACGGGAGAAAAAATTTCATCTTCTGCTAAGTCTGGAACAGAATCATCAGATAGCGATGCTGAAAAAATTTGGAGCTGGGATACACCCAAGGAAAAATTCCTAAATCCTGATATGGTATACGGAACTTTTGTTGATTCAAAACGAGACCATAAATCTTATAAAGTTGTTGAATACTATAAGGAGAAAACCCCTTATAGCATTCAAGGAACTTGGTTTGCGGAAAATTTGAATTATGAAATGGACGGTAGCTGGTGCTTTGATAACGATCCTCAAAAATGTAATGTAGCTGGCCGTCTGTACTCTTGGGATGCAGCCATGAAAGCTTGTCCTGAAGGTTGGCGCCTGCCTAGTGATGAGGATTGGGATGATCTGTTCGGAAAGACGAATGCTTGGACAGATGCCATCTCTAAGGGTGGTATCAGGCTTAAGTCAATGACGGGTTGGACGATAAAATTAGGAGTCGATCAATACATACATGGTGAAGGAGAAGATGTTCTAGGCTTTTCTGCAATCCCAGCGGGACTGTGGAATGATGATGAGGAAGTGTACGCTAATGCTGGTCAAAATGCGTATTTTTGGTCTTCTACTGAAGCAAATAGTGACGAGGCAAATGTGGTAATCTTAAGTAGTACTGAAGAGAAAGTTGTAGCGGGCGGTTCATTGAAAAAAAAGTTACGGTTTTTCAGTTCGTTGCGTTCAGGATAAGGCTGCTGACGAATAATGGGCTAAATTTGACTTGACAATTTCGTTGTACCCCACACATGGTGTGGGGATTTTTTGTATCTTTTTTACGTATGAATATCCGCGTTCCTTTTATTGCGTTGGCGCTCCTGATTGGTGCGTCTTTTGCTGACGATCCGCGTTTTGAACAGGGTGCCCGGTTCCTCGCTCAGGGTGAATACGAAAAGGCCCTCGGTGAATACCGTGCGGTCCTTGCCGAACAGCCCCAGAATTCCGACGCCTACTTTGCCGCCGCCGAAGTCTACATCAAGATGCCCAAGCCCGACTACAGCAGGGCTTTGGCCAATTACCGCCTGGCCTACAAGTTCACGCCGACTATGAGTGCCGCCTACGAAGGTGCGGCGAAAGTTTATGAAAAGCTGGGCCAAAAGGCCAAGGCCGAAGCCGAGCTTGCAAAGGACCCGAAGAACAGGCCTCCTGAGCCCGCCGTAACGGAACCGGTTGCTGAACAGGCTGCCACACCTGCTGCTCCTGCCGCGACCGCGCCGGAACAGCCCGCTCCTGCCACAACGGCACAGACATCTGAACAAGCCCCTGCACCGGTACAGGAGGCTGCTCCCCAGGCCGCTCCTGCTGCTGAACAGCCCGCACAGGCAGCTCCTGCACCTCAACCTGCTCCCGCACAGACCGCTGCCGCAGAGCCTGCCCAGCAGGCTCCTGTACAAGCCGCTCCGGCAACGCAAACTGCCGCTCCCGAAGCCGCACAGGCTGCGTCTGCACAGCCAGCCGCATCGGCTCCTGCTGCCGAGGCATCCGTCGCAAATCCCGATGACCCCTTCGAAAAGGGCAAGGCTTTTCTTGCTCAGGGCAAGTACGAAGATGCCGCCAAGATGTGGCGTGAAGTGTTGAAAAAGACTCCGGGGCACGTGGGTGCCTACTACTACGCCGGCGTTACCCGCCTAAAGATGGGAGAATACGACAAGGCCGAATTCAACCTGAACAAGGGCAAGGAGTACAAGGATGGCGCTGCCGATGTCCACTACTACATGTCCCTTATTTACAAGGCCCAGAACAAGACGGATTTGGAAAAGAAGTCCTTGGCGGCCTACATCAAGAAGGCCGGCCCTAACGGTGAGTTCCGCAAGGCCGTAGAAGCCCGCCTTGCCGAAATGAAAAACGCTCCTGCTGATTCTACGGCTCCTGCCGGTCAGGAAGTGGCGGCAGCACCGGAAACGGCACCTGCGGCTACGGCCCAGAAAATCGCTCCCGCACCGGCCAAAGCTTATTCTATTGCCCGAGCCAACGACCTTTTCAAGTCGGGCAGTTTCGAAGAAGCCCTGCAGGTTTACAAGGTAATGCTGGAAACGGAACTTTCTCCCGAAGACCGCTATTTCGCACTGCTCCAGATGGGTAACATCTACCGCGAACTTCGCGATTTCCACAGTGCCGCTTCCCGCTACCGCGAAGTGGTGCAGCAATATCCCGACTCCGACTGGGCGACAGAGGCCGAGCGCGCTCTGGAAGATGCCGTGTGGCTTGAAAACCACAGGGGCGAACTCCCGCGTCGCAAACGGTAATTTTGCCTTTGTTTTTTTTCTTTGTAAAAATCTTTTCTCTTTGAAAAAAGTTTATTCGTAGGTATATTTTACATACCTAGGGCTTTGTTGGGTTGGGTAAACGAGGTCTGGTATGTTGTTTGTAGTTCTACTGGCTGCCATCGCGGTGTCCCTTTCCTTTGCAGAGCCACCTGCTAATTTCGGTGGTTGGGAAAAGGTGTTCGAAGATAACTTCGACGGGACTTCTCTCGACAAGAACAAGTGGAACCCGACCTACAATTGGGGCCCCACCCACAACCATCGGGCCTATTGTGCCGAAGAAAATGTCATTGTCTCCGATGGCACCCTGAAACTCAAGGGTGAAAAGAAAACCCATCCCGATGCCAAAGGCCGCAAGGCTAAATTCAACAACAAGGAAATTCCGGTAGATTATACCTCTGGTGCCATCGACACCAGGGGACATTTCGAGGTCAAGTACGGCTACATCGAGGGCCGTTTCAAGGCTCCGTCGCAAAAAGGGACCTGGCCTGCTTTTTGGACTTTGCAAGACGGTTGGCCTCCGGAGATTGACATTCTGGAAATTCCGGCATCTCGCAAGCAGCACCATTACTACTTGCATTACACGGATCCCAGCTGGTACAGCGGTCACGGCTCGGCTTGGGATCACGAGGCCTCCTTTGGTGGACACAAGGACGATGATGTGGACCGCTCCGCAGATTTTCACAATTACGGCGTAGAGTGGGACGAATCTACCCTCAGCTTTTACTTTGATGACAAGAGGTTTGCCAGTTACAACCGCCCGACCGAAATCAGCCAGCTTACGGCGCAATACATCATTGTAAACCTGGCCATTGGGGGCTGGGCGGGCGACGATATCGAAATTACGGCGGACAAGCCCGCCTACTTCGAAGCGGACTGGATTCGCGTGTGGCAGGCGAAACCCGCAAAGCCCGACACGGTGAAGATTTTCTCCATGAACTTTGGAACTTGCATACAGCCGAGTGACGAGGGGAAGGTGGTTTTGGGTGACTGTGCAAATGATGCCGCTAGAGCTATTTTGACGCCTCTTACTTCTACCACTTACCGTATCAATTTTGGTGATGTGGTGCTGGAAATTCCCAACGAGAAGACGGATGCCGGCTTGGATGTGGGCCTATACAAGTGGAATGGCGGGAATCACCAGAAGGTGGTTTTCGAAAAGCAGGCCGGGTACGAGGGCACCGTGGTCCGCATGAAAATGCAGCACAGCAACATGTACCTGCGGGCAACTACAGACGGTGAACGTGTGGTTCAGAGCTGGGCCGATGATTGGGAGTGGAACCAGGTTTGGCGTATTCTGCCAAAAGAGAATGTGCAGGAGGAGTCCTCTGCCGAGGAAACGGTCGCAAAGGATTCTACGGCCAAGGATATTGCTACCAAGGATACTGTTGCAAAGGAGCCGGTTAAAAAGAACGAGGTACAAGGGGATTCAAGCAAGACTTCCATTCCGTACTTTGCCCAAATTTCTGGGATGTATGGGTCTTCTGTGCATTATGTTAATGGCCGCCTGTTTGTGGAAATTTCCAGTGCGTTTAAGAATGGCGCAAGCGTTCGTGTCTTTGATCTGCGGGGACGCGAGGTGATGCGACAACGGGTTGCACATAGTGCGACCATGGACGTGCAGGCCCTTGCCCCGGGCATTTACCACGTGGTAGTTTCCGACAGCAAGAACCGCACGGATATAAAGCGGTTCAAGAAATAACTGTTACGAACGTTGTCAAGAAAATAAAACGTCATGGCGTGCTCAGACACGCCATCTAGCATGATATAGACTGATTTTACACCACCTGTACGAGCAATCCCTTCAGGTATTGCCCTTCGGGGAATGCCGTATTCACGGGATGGTCGGCGGGTTGGCCGAAGCGTTCAATGATTTGAACGCGCCGTCTCGCATCGGCGGCGGCATCGGCGATAATCTTCTGGAACAGGTCCATCTCCATGAGGCCCGAACAGCTAAATGTCGCCAGCATGCCGCCCTCGGCCAAGAGCTTCATGGCGAGCAAGTTGATGTCCTTGTAACCTCGGGCGCCCTTTTGCAGGTTGTCCTTGCTTTCCACGAACTTGGGCGGGTCAAGCACGATGAGGTCGAAAGTTTCCGCCTTGTCGCGGCACTTGCGCAGGTACTGGAACACGTCGGCTTCCACATGCGTTGCGTGGGCGGTGCTTAGCTTGTTTCGCATGATGCCTTCCTTGGCGAGCTTGAGCGCGTCCTTGGAAACATCCACCTGGTAAACCTTTTCGCAACCGCCACGGAGGGCGTATAGCCCGAAACCGCCGGTGTAGCAGAAGCAGTTCAGCACCTTCTTTCCTTTGGAAAGTTCGCCAATGCGACGGCGGGCGTCCCGCTGGTCCAAGTAGTAACCCGTCTTGTGCCCGTTCTTCACGTCGATGGGGAAGAGAATTCCGTTCTCGTTGATGATGACCGGTTCGTCGCTTATTTCGCCGTAAACGCATCCGGTACGCAGCGGCAGGCCTTCCTTTTTGCGCACTTCGGAATCGCAGCGCTCGTAGATGCCCTTGCAGTGGGTCTTTTCGGCCAGCAGTTCATATACCGTGTTGCGGTGGACTTCGGCGCCGGCGGCAAGGATTTCCACCGAGTAGATGTCGGCGTACTTGTCGATGATGCAGCCCGGAATGCCGTCGTTTTCGGCGTTGATCAGGCGGAAGGCACTGTCCTTGTCTTCGATGTCAAAACCGCGGCTCTTGCGGGCGGCGATGGCCCGGTCCAGAATATCGCTGAAGAATTCTCGGTCGATGTTTGCTTTCTCGCCGAAGGTCCAGAAACGCCCGCGGATCTGGGACTTGGGCGAGTAGGCCGCAAGCCCCAAAAAGTCGCTCTTGAAACTATAAACCTCTACGGTCTCGCCAAGTTCAGGGTCTCCGATAACTTCGTCGATAGCTCCGCTAAAAATCCAGGGGTGGTAACGGAGAGCGGACTTTTCGCGTCCGGCCTTCAGGGTAATGGCTTTCATGGTTCGGCTCCAATTTTCTCCAGTGTAACTTCGCGGCTTGTTTCGGAGAGAATTTCAATTTTGATAATGTGGGTAATGCCCGCCGTGTTCTCTTCCAGGCGCTCGGGCCATTCGATAAGGGTGATTCCCTTTCCCAGGTAGTCGGGTTCCAGGCCTACTTCGCAAATGTCCGTACCCGGTTCCAGGCGGTAAAGGTCGTAGTGGAAAATGGGCGGGTCGTTGGGGTATTCGTGGAGCAGGGTGTAGGTGGGGGAGCACACGTTCCCGTCAAAACCCAGCCCCTTGCACACGCCCCGGCTGATGACGGTCTTGCCCGCCCCCAGGTTGCCGTACAGCGCTACCATGTCGCCCGGTTTCAGCGTGCGTCCGAATTCTACCGCCCAGTTGTATGTCTCGTCTTCAGAGGAAAAAAGCATAATCACGCCCAAATATAGTTTTTATTTCAAATCCTTCCAGGGCTATACGGCTGCCTTTGAAAGTGACCCCTTTTTGTTCGGTTTCTGCCTTTACGAAAAAAACTAAAAAATTTGGATATTTGAGCAAAAAAACATATATATTCAATAATGAATTGTTCGCGAGTTTTTAACAATCAATGCAAAAACGAAGAAAATCATGAAACATTGGTTCAAATTTCGTCTAGAGAGAATCGTATGTATTCAATGAGGAGTGTATTTGATACGTTTGTCGGTACACCATTAGAAGAAAACAAACGACTCCCCTTCGGGAGCCGTTTTGATATTATAAGCTGAAATACTGTAATATGAAAAAGCTATTATTGTCGTCGTAGAAGGTTTACTTTTGGGAAAGCTTGACGGGGTTAGGGTACCATGAGAAAAATAATCATAGCAATCGCTCTTTGTGCGTCTTTTGCCATGGCCGCTTGGGATGGCACTACAGTTCAACCGCAACAATCGACGAAAAATGGGAAAAGGTATTACCTCATATCGACACCGCAGGAACTGGCTTGGTTTGCAGAATATGTGAATGACGGAAATACAGATGCAAATGCCTTGTTGACGAAGAATATTGTAGTTAACGGAACTGCAACGTCAAGCTCTCTTTCTTGGACTCCTATTGGTTCTGATGAAAGCAACGCCTTTGACGGAATTTTTGATGGGGGCAACTTTACTATTCAGGGGATTTATAGTAGTGGTAAAATAGCGGGGCTTTTTGGTTATATTGGCGCAAATGGTACGGTGTCCAATTTGAAAATTACGTCTTCCCTTATAGTTGCAGGAAATAGTGGAAATGGCGGAGCCGTTGCCGCCATTAACCAGGGAACCATAACGAACTGCGTTGTTGAGGCAACCCTGGGCGAGGCTAAAACGAAAGTCTATGACATCTTTAACGATTACCTGTATTATGCATATAGCATTTCTTTTAGAGACTTCAATGACAGGATGAACGCTTCGGGTCCGGCGACTTTGGGTGGAATTGCCGGTACAAGTTCTGGGAATATTTCTTATTGCGAATTCAAAGGTAAAAATGACGATGCGGTCTTTTCTATGGGGGGTATTGTCGGTGACATGGAGGGTGGAACTATTAGCCATTGTGTGAATCGTGCCAATATTACGGTAAAAGGCGATTTTGAGGGGGTCATAGAAGACAATCGTTCTAGTGGTTCTGTTTCTGTCAGCTATTCCATGAAATATTTCGCTGGCGGTATAGTTGCCGAAGTTTCCGGGATGTCTGCCCGCATTGATAATTCTATAAACTATGGAGATGTCTTGATAGACAATCTGGCGAGTTTCGCAACCGTGGATGGTTATGTTGGCGGCATCGTGGGCCATGGTCCTCGTGGAACGGTAAGCAGGTCTGTCAACAAGGGAAATGTGACCATCTTGATGAGTGCTGTTGATGGCGTGATTCGCACTTATGCAGGTGGCATCTCGGGGTATGCGGATGATTCCTTGACAAACAATGCTAATTGGGGTAATGTCATTGCTAATAAACAACCTGAATTTCCGAATAGTTATTGCCAATCTTATGTAGGTGGGATAGCGGCTGAGACGAATAAGGTGTATAATTCTTTTTCGGCAGCATTGGAAGTTTCTAGTGATTGTAAGTGGAAAAATGTATACGCTACGATAACAATGAGTTCGACCAGGGATATGCGACTTTATTACAATAATGAAGGAGAATATGGTCAGAATGGGGGCTCCATTGGTAAGCCGTTGAGTTTCTTTACATCGCGGGCGATTGTGGATACGCTAAATGCAAATGCCCCGTCTGTGTGGAGATATAGCGATGGCGCTGTTTCCCCAGTTGAGCCCGGCAAAGAAGCGCTTTCTTCTAGCTCCAGAAGCTATTCTAGTAGCTCAAAGGGAATTTCTAGTAGTTCCAAGAAGGGCTCTTCCAGTAGTTCACGCAAAAGGACGGATTCTTTTATTTCGGCGACCATTCCTCAATATTCAGTTTATACGGAATCCCGAAGAATATATGTTTCTGGCACTAGCATAGGAAGCCTTTATGCGGTTTTTGATATGCAGGGACGAGTTATCGTGAAGGGCTCTGTTTCTGCTACGAACATTGCTGTGCCCGTGCCTAGGCTGGGTAATTATGTTTTGCTAGTTGGTGACGCAAAACGAATAGTTTCTGTTAAATAATAAAGGGATGCGGGGCGTTTAGCCCTGTACCCCCGCAAGCCTACAGTTTCTCCTTGAACTGCTCGTAAGTAAACTTGTGCAGCAGGTGGAATTTGCCGCTCATGTCGAACATGCCTATATCGGGGTGACGCACTCCGTTAAAGAAGGTGGTCTTCACCATGGTGTAGTGGATCATGTCTTCGAAGATGATTCGGTCGCCGACTTTTAGGGGCTTGTCAAATGAGAAGTCCCCAAGCTGGTCGCCGGCAAGGCAGGTGCCGCCTGTTATCTTGTATGTAAACTGCTTTTCACCGGGCATTCCCGCTCCGGTAATGGTGGGCCGGTAAGGCATCTCCAGGCAGTCGGGCATGTGGGCGCTGATAGACACGTTCAGCACGGCGATGTCCATCTCGTTGTGGACAATGTCTTCTACCGTGGCCACCAGTTCGCCGGTCTGCCAACCTACGGCCTCTCCCGGTTCCAGGATGACCTGCAGGTGGGGGTAGCGGCTTCGGAAATCTTTCAGAATCTGCACCAGCTGTTCCCGGTGGTAGTCCTTACGGGTAATGTGGTGGCCGCCTCCGAAGTTCACCCATTTCATCTGGGCCAGGAACTTTCCGAACTTCGCTTCAAAAGCCTTCAGCACCCCTTCCAGGGCGTCGGCGTCCTGTTCGCACAGGGCGTGAAAATGCAGACCCTCGATACCGTCCAACAGTTCCGGCTTGAATTCACGCTCGGTAACGCCCAGCCTGGAGAACTTTCCGCAGGGGTTGTAGATGTCGGTTTCTACGGTAGAAAATTCCGGATTCACACGGATGCCGGCGCTGACACCCGCTTTCAGGGTCTTGTCCTTGAACCGCATCCACTGGCTAAAGCTGTTGAAGGTGATGTGGTCTGCAAGGCTCAATATCTGGTCGATTTCGTCGTCGGCATAGACCGGCGCAAACACGTGGACCTGCTTGTTCATCTCTTCGCGGGCAAGTCTCGCCTCGTTCAGGCTGGAGGCGGTGGCTCCTGGCAGGTATTCGGCGATAATGGGGAAGGAGCGCCAGAAACTGTAGCCCTTCAGGGCGCAGATGATATGGACTCCGGTCTGCTTTTGGATCTGGTCCAGAATTTCCATGTTCCTGCGGAGACGGGTTTCGTCCAGCACGAAACAGGGGCTTGTTACCTGGGAATAGTCTAGCATAGCCCAAATATAGAATTACTGGGTCTCTTGGGCACATTTTTGACTGCCATGGGTGGAACGGTGAATTTTAGGAACCATTTTGGGGCATTTTTTGGCTTTTTTTTCAAAAAGTGGAACTTTTTTTAGCTCTTTAACTAAATTTAGGGCGATGACACGCTCTATTTCAAAGTACTTCGTTGCTTCTATTTTGACCCTGTCCCTTGTCGGTTTTTCCTTTGCCCAGGATGCCGTGGCGACCGAAACTCTGCCGACTCCTCCCAAGCAGGCTGACTCTACAGCCGTAGTGGCTGAAACACCCGTGGAAGAACTGGTGACGCCCCGTGGTGCGACCGAGGTGTTGGACGAAATGATTCAGGCCAAGTTGGATTCCATCGATGCCCAGGCGGCGGCAGTGCCCCTGAAGCAGAATACCGACAGCCTCGCCAAGGCCCGTGCTGATAGCGTCCGCAAGCTCATCCTCGAAGGCAAGTACGTGAAGCGCGCTCGTTACGACAAGAGCAACTTTGACCATTGGAAAAAGGACACCGTGTTCCAGAAGGCCATGAAAGAACTGGTGTTCGGCGTGTGGCGTACCGCCATCATGGCTCACGGACACGCTTTCCGCGATGCTGAAATCCGCTTTGGTATGAACGACACCATTTACGGCGTGACCCGCACCTATTCCGATTCCGGCCGTTACCAGATGACCGGCGAATACGCCTACAAGGCCCGTTACCAGTTCGATAGCGATACTTCTCTCATAACCCGTGAAGTGTTCAAGGACCGTCAGGTCATCCGTTGGGACTTTACCACCTTCAAGATTATGGGGGATACCCTCCGCTACAACTTGAACAAACTGGAGTTCCGCGACCTGAACGACAACTGGCTCAACGCCCTCCAGGGCTTCGAGAATGTTCCTCCCGAGTTCTACTACAAGGACCCGGCGGCTACATCGGCCATGCAGAAGGAACTGGAAAAGAAGAAAAAGTAGGACTCCATGCGGCGGACGGTTTTAGGCTTTGTCGTCCTGTCCCTTTGTGTCGTAGCCCTTTCGTTCATTACCCTCGTTAGCGGCCCCGTGGATGTTTCCATGGGTGGTCTTCTTGAATCCCCGATTTTTTGGGACTTGCGTCTCCCTCGTGTGGCGGCGGCGCTACTTGCAGGTGTCGCCCTTTCGGTGTCTGGTCTTTCGCTCCAGACGGTTTTCCAGAACCCCCTGGCGGGCCCCTTTGTGCTGGGCATCAGCAGCGGGGCGAGCTTTGCGGTGGCTTTGTCCATGCTGGCGGGTCTTGGCTTTGGGCGGCTCGGCACCCTGGGTGCTGCTGCTGTCGGTTCCCTTGCGGTAACTGCCCTGGTGCTTGGAATTTCGGCCAGGTTCCGGAACAACACGGTCCTGCTGGTGGCGGGGCTCCTGATTGGCTACTTTATCGACGCCTGCATAAGCCTCTTGATTACCTGGAGCGATGCCGAATCCCTGCGGGTCTATGTTTCCTGGGGCATGGGAAGTTTCGGCAGGCTCACTTCTGACGGTATCTGGATTTTCGCGCTGGCCGTGGTTGCGGGCTTGACCTTGATTGGTGCTTCGGTGCGCTATCTGAATGGGGCTCGCCTGGGCGATGACTTTGCCCGTGGACTTGGCATTCGGGTTTCGCTGTACAAGAAACTGGTGCTCCTGGGCGCCTCCGTTCTGGCGGCGGCGGTTACCGCATTCTGTGGTCCTGTGGCCTTTCTCGGGATTGCGGTGCCCCATTTGGCCTACCTGCTGTTCCGCAGTTCCAACCATCGCATCCTGTTGCCGGGTTCTGCCCTGTGTGGTGCGACCTTGGCGCTTTTGGCGGGACTCTTGCCGGAGTATCCCCTGAATGCGGTCTTGAGCCTGGTGGGCGTGCCTGTGATTCTTTGGGTGCTGGTCCGGTCTACTAGAAGAGGAGGCCTGTAATGCTCTTGAACTTGCATCAGGTGACCTTCGGGTATGGGTCTCCGTTGGCGAGTCCTCTGGACATGGAACTTCCGGCGGGTCAGGTGGTGGCCCTGGTAGGGGAGAACGGCTCTGGCAAGAGTACGCTTCTCAAGACCCTCGGGGGAATGCTACTACCTTTGGATGGTTCTCTGGAACTGGATGGCCGCCCCCTTGCGGAATACGGCCTGCGGGAACTGTCCAAGAAGGTGGCGCTGGTCCGTATGGGGCTTGCGGCCCCTGCCGAGATGACGGTCCGGGAGTTCGTGTCTTTGGGCCGTTCGCCCTACGCGGGATTTCTGGACGGACGCAGTCGCGAAGACGAACGTATTGTTGATTCCGCCATGGACGACATGGATGTTACTTTGTTTGCAAGCCGCAAAGTGGCGGAACTTTCCGACGGGGAGCGGAGCCGCGTGTATTTGGCCCGTGCCCTTGCTCAGCAGGTAAGGCTCTTGCTGCTGGACGAGCCCGACGCCTTCATGGATATTCCACGCCGTAAGAATTTGTTCGTAGCTCTACAGAAATTGTCCCGGGAAAAAGACATGACGGTAGTGCTTTCTACCCACTGGGTGGACTATGCCGAAAAATATGCGGACTCCATTTTGGCCTTTACCACGAAGAGGAACCTGGAATTTGCACCTGCCTCCCGCGCCCGTGAACTTGGCCTTCTCTCTTGGGCGGAGGTCTAGGTGAAAAACCTTCTTGCTTTACTGTGCGCGCTGTTGCTTGCGGCCTGTGCTTCAACAGGTGAAGGAGCTTCTCAGGGCCCTGTTGCAAAGCAACGGCATTTTTTGTGGAAAGTTTCAGATGACGATTCCCACGTGTGGATTCTCGGGAGTATCCATTTTGCGGACAGTACCTTTTATCCTCTTTCGCCAGAAATTTCGAACGCCTTTGACGAGTCCGAAGAACTGGCGGTGGAAATCAACATCGCCGACGATTCCGTGGCGGCTACCGTTACAAAAAACAGTCTAGAAAAGGGAATGCTCCCCCAGGGGAAACGCCTGAACGAGGTGTTGCCCATCGCTCTCTGGAATTCTCTGGACAGCCTTTGCACCGTGTGGAATTTTCCGAGCGTGACCCTCATGAATTTGCGGCCCTGGCTTGCCGCCATGACGTTAAGCTCCATCGCCATCCAGCGCTCGGGAATCGACCCTGCCTACGGCATTGATGCGGTCCTTTTGGACAGTGCGGCCCTTCGGGGCATGCCCATCGTTGGGCTTGAAACCGCCGAAGAACAGGTGGGCGCCCTGGCGGACACTTCGGAAGGGGATACTTTGGGCATTTACTATTTGGAAAATACCCTGAAAGAAATTTTGGAACTGGATTCCATGGTGGCCCAGATGTCCCGCGCCTGGAAAACGGGAGACGATTCCCTGATGGTCCAGGTACTGAATTCTGGGAAGAAGGCAGAGCCGTCGGCACGGGATTCCCTGATGGAGGCGGAATCGGACCGGAGGGTTTACAAGGAGCGGAACGAAAAGATGGCGGTCGGTATCGCACAGTTTCTCTCTGAAAACCGCAAGGTGTTCGTGGTGGTAGGGGCTGCCCACCTGGTTTTGGACCAGGACAACGTCATCGAACTGCTCCGCCGCCGGGGCCTGAAGGTGGAACGATTCTAGCCCAAATGTCATGGCGATTTCGGGTCGTGGCCCGGAATGACGAGGGGGTAATCGTTATGGCGAATCCTGCCAACCGTCATGGCGGCCTTGAGCCGCCATCTAGATTCTTACTATCTTTGACCAGAGGTTTTTCATGTACAAGATTCTTGCTGCCATCGTCCTTGCTCTTGCCTTTACCGCCTGCACCAACGCCGAAGCCGAGGCAGAAATCGCTCGCCTCAAGCAAGAGAATGTGACGCTCCAGTCCGAAATCAAGAACCTTCAGCAGACTTTGGATTCCGTCAAGGCCAAGTCCGATTCTATCTACAAGAACTTGTCCGATATGGACATGCAGTAGATTTATTTGCCCCCTGTTAATACCGCTTAAGTGTATAATCTGACAGCCGATGTCCAACGATAATTGGCCTTTTTAGGCTCATAATTCTCAACTGATAACAAATGTCTATCATTTCGATGAAAATTATATATTTGATTTTATAAATCTGCCAATATATATTTTGGGTGTACCCGGATAGCATGTGCTGTCTAAAAAAGGGAGGAACCCAAAATGAAAACGCTAATCAAAATATCGATGATGGTGGCCGTTTTCAGTATTTGTGCCGCCTTTGCTGCTGATAATCACGCTCCGCTGCGTGCCAGGGTGGACACCTCGGCGGCACTTTTGGGCAATGACGCCTCCTTTGCAAGGCTTGTCCGGATTACCATGAAGGATGGTTCCGTAGAAGAATTCCTGGTGGAATCTGTAAGGACCCTTACCTTCCAGGCAAATCCTAACGACAGTTCCAACATTTACGATGAAGACGAGAAAGAAGACGAGGAACGGTCCGACGAACCCGATAGGACCCCTGAACAGCAGTCTTCCAGTTCGGTAACGCCGTCTAGTTCCTCTGTTGAACCTTCCAGTTCTTCAGTGGCACCTAGCTCCAGCAGCACTCCGGACGATGGCAAAACGCCAAGCTCTGACAGTAAGCGCGACGAAGAGTCCTCCGATTCCGTAACGCCGTCCAGCTCTTCGGCAAGGCCTGACGGAAAATCCTCCAGCAGCGTCGTGCCGTCCAATTCTTCGGAAACTCCTTCGGCAATCCCGAACAACATCACCTATGCAGGGACTCGCCTTGGCTGGAATTCCAAAAACCAGACCCTGTCCGTGTTCTCGAGGCAGGGGGGAGAGGCCAGGTTCACGGTGCTGGACGTGCAGGGCGTTGTTATCGGGAAAGGTAATTTGTATGTTTCCAGGGGAGTCACGTCCATTTCGCTGGATTACCTGGACTTGCCCAAGGGAAACTTTGTAGTAAAGTTTGAAATCGGTAACACAAAACTCCAGCAGACGATTGCCGTTACCGGAAAGTAAGGAGGCCCATCATGAATTACCGTATCATTACATCAGCGGTCTTGGCCCTTTCGCTTTCTTCATTCGCCGGCCAGGCCTACTTTATCTTCAAGAAGGACTCCACCTACACGGCGGGGCTCCTGGGACTCGATTCCCTTAACTTCCCGAAGGACCGTCGTGGCGAGACGGATTCCCTGTTCATTGCTGGCTACGGCCTCAAGGCTTTTGACCGGGTGCCCCTGGCCAATACCGAGGTGTCCTTCAAGACGGACTATTACGATGCCGAAAAGCTGTCCGTGAACGTACAGTCTGGCCCCAGGATTGGCAGTTTCCTGTTCTATCTGAGAGATGTGGAATACATCGACTTTGTCAAGGTGAACAGCAAGAGCGATACCGACGGAGACGGGCTTTCCGATGTAGATGAAATCTACAAGATAGGCACCAATCCCCGTATGGCCGATACCGACGGTGACGGCTACAGTGACGGCACCGAGATGAACCTGTTCAACCCCCAGAATCCGACGGTTTGGAACCCCAATGTGGCGGACTTGCCCAAGCTGGAAGTGACCATGACCATGACGCCTTCTGTGACGCTGACCCGTACCACCAGCACCGGGACCACCAAGTCCACCACCATTTCCGAAGGGGAAGCTGTGCAGACTACGACAGGCGTGAGCAATAGCGAGACCCGGTCGGCCTCCCTGATGCACGCTTGGAGTGTCGGTATTCAGGGCGGTTACGCTTCTTCCAGTCCCACATTCATGGTGAATGTGGGCTATAACGGAAGCTACACGACTAGCACGGGCCACACCATGACGGAAACCCAGTCCACCTCCATGACTAGGAACTATAACCAGGCCATTTCAGAGGCCATGACCCAGGGCGAAACCATTACGGGCGGCACCATCAGCATGCAGGCCCGGATTACCAATACGGGCAAGGTAGCCTATTCCATTGAGAATCTGATTCTGAATGCCAGTACTTACACGACCTCCGGCGATATCCAGATTATCGCCGAACTTTCGGTAGGCGACGGAGCGGGGGAGGACAAGTGGACCAAGATTACCCTTGCACCCGGCGAATCCAAGGAACTTCAGTTCTGGAAGGGCGGGCTCCCGCTGGATGCCCTGACCAACCTGGTTTTCAATCCGGGTGCCATATTCCTCTCGGCAAGTGCATTCAAGATTACTACCGAATATGACGGCAGGACAAGCGACTTTACCGAGGCCTACACCAAGGCGTCGGCAAGTACGGCCCGGATTACCATCGACAACGGCGTGTACTACGGAAACAGCACGGACCGTGTCCGCGAATACCGTGTATCTACCAATTTCCGGTATAACGAGGCTTACTCGGGCAAGGACGATTTCCACAAGCCGGTTTCCCTCTCCGAAATTTTGAACATCTTGAAGGTTCCCTTCCAGCAGGATTCCCTGAAGGTAGGTAACGAAGTCCGTTACGGTCTCAAGAGCCTGGGCGATCTTTCTTATGCCACGGCAGATGGCGATACGGCCTGCTGGTTCGTGTCCATCGTGAAGGCTTCGGACCCTACGGTGGCCATTGTCCGCTCTTTGCAGATTGGCAGTTTTAACATGGATAGCGTGATCGTGGGTGCCGGAGACCAGGTGCAGTTCATGTACAACGAGGACCGCGACCACGACCATGTGCCCGCCAGCATGGAGAATATGCTGGGTATCAGCGACGAGAAGGTGGACAGCGACGGCGACCAGATTCCCGATTTCGACGAAATCAACGGCTGGACCAAGATTGCCTACACCTATGACAGCGTCAGCGTGCCCATGCTGAGGGCCGGTGTTTGCGAAACCACGGACACCATGATGGTCAAGGTGGACTCCAAGCACAAATACTGCTTTGTCTATCGCCATCAGGGAGCCAAGTACGATATCTCGGTACCCTGCAGGGACCTGGAACTTAGCAGTGTTGGTGCCCAGTGCTACCGTCCATACACCATCAAGTTTATCAAGCCGGAGAATGTACGGGGCTACGATACCGTGGCGGTGGTTGTGGATTCTGCAGAGGTGGGGCCCTTCTTTACCAACCCTGCCCTGAAGGATACCGACGGCGACGGCCTTGAGGACAATGTGGACCCGAATCCCAATGTCCGTGAGGTTTCTACCAAGTCCAACATCGCAAAGATCGCGGTTCACGACATTTCCGAGGGTAAGGATGTGGCCGTGGCAAGGAGCTGCCGCATGGAAGGCCTGCTCTGCGTGGACTCCCTGTTCGTTACCGACTCCATCAGGGGCGCAAACGTTACGGTGAACATCACTACGGTAGAACCCGTGAAGGTGAATGGTGGCATGAACGTGTACTCCGGCAATACCAGGGTGCCCGTGACTGCCGAAGGAATCAAGGGATCGGGAGCCGATGCGGTGGCCATGGTGTTCAAGTTCAGCGTGGCGAACCTGTCTGCGGCAAGCGCCGACACCCTGAAGATGGTGGTGTATTCCGAAAAGGGTGATTCCACCACCTACCATCTGGTTCTCCGTTCCCTGATTATCGCCCCCACGGACTTGGTGCTGGGCCGCAATAGCGATCGGAACGCCATCATTCTGAACTGGGTGGCAAACAAGACTGACCCGAGAATCCTGGGTTACGTGGTTCTTCGTGCCGAAGGGGGCAGGAACTACAACAACCCCGCTCTGACCAAGTACGTCATGGAGCCCACTACCGTAAAGCCCCAGGACGGCTATGCCCTGAGTAGTGGTATCACCCTTGTGAAGGTGCTTGGCCCCGGCGAAGAAACTTTCACCGACAAGGTGGGTGGCGGTTCTCCCTACTACACCTACAGGGTGTATGCCTACGCCAAGGCGGGCAATGCCTATGTGTTCTCGAATGGCTCCAACGTGGCCACTCGGAGCGTGGGCCGTATCAAGTTCCAGTTCCAGATGACTGGACGTGGCACGGAATACCTGTGGCATTACAGCAAAGCCCATCGTGAGGACTTTGTGACGGACGCCATCTTCTACGAGGGCACCAACACCAGGAACGCTCCAATCCACCAGTACACCTACTACTTCTATGAAGGTGGCTCAGTAGGCGCAGGCAATACGATTATCTACCAGGAATGGACAGACCGCGACATGAACCATGACGACAATTCCGTACCGGGCGACCACACCATCTATTCTTATGAAATGGGCAGCCAGGGCATTACGCTCCAGCTGAAGGCGGCTGGCAAGGATTACGACGTGCGGCCGAACCACAGCATCTTCTGGCCCTACGAAAACTTTGCCAAGGTGCTGAAGGGATCGTCTGAAGTGACCCCGAACGCGAAGGACAAGAGCGTTCCCAAACGGGATTTTGTCGAGCACAAGTTCAACTACGGTGACCGCGGCATCGAATTCGATCCAGGAAACGACGGCTGCGACAAGGATTGCGGAAGCGAGCCCCATGCAGGCTACAAGTTTAAATTCGACTACGGCTGGGCCGATGACTGACGATAAATTTTATACATTGTCAGTATGGCGTCCATAATCGAATATAAGGGAAAAAGACCCGAGGTGGGGGAGAAGGTGTTCCTTGCCGAGGGTTCCAAGCTCATTGGCGATGTGAAGATAGGGGAGGACTCCTCTGTCTTTTACAATGCTGTCTTGCGTGGGGATATTGCCCCAATTGTGGTGGGCAATCAGACCAATATCCAGGACAACGTGTCTATCCATGTTTCCACCGATGTTCCCGTCAAGATCGGAAACCGGGTCACCATAGGCCATAACGCCGTGATTCACAGCTGCACCATCGACGACGATGTGCTGGTGGGCATGGGGGCTATCATTATGGACGGCGTCCACATCAAGAAAAACAGCATCGTGGGGGCAGGGACTTTGGTCACCCAGGGTCGCGAGTTCCCTGCGGGTTCCCTGATTGTGGGTTCTCCGGCCCATATTTCCCGTGCCGTTTCCGAAGAGGAACTGCACCACGTTCGAGAAGGCGTGGAACGCTACCTCGTCGTTAAGGACGAACTTTTGCAACAAGAAGAAACCTAAATGCTCAAGTTCCATTTTCTCATCAATCCTATCAGTGGCGGCGGTCAGGGGAAGGTTATTTTTGAATTCCTCCCTGAAATCATGGCGTCCATGGATTACAAGCAGGAGGAATGGAAGGCTGAATTTACACAGGCCGAAGGCATGCGGGAGCAAATCCAGCAGGCCCTGGAATCGACGGAAACCCTGGTGGCCGTCGGCGGCGACGGGACCGTTTCGGCGGTGCTGTCCACTATGCTTCTGGGTGGGTTTTCCCAGAAGGTGAAAATCGGACTTATCCCGCTGGGTACGGGGAACGACCTGGCCCGGGTGCTGAACCTTTACAAGCCCTACGTGGACCGGGGGCTCCTGTTCCTGGTGCGGCGCTTGGTGCTTGCGGGGGCGAGACCTTTCGATATCTGGAAGGTGAACGGCAAGTTCGCTCTGGCCAACTATTTTTCGGCGGGAATCGACGCACGAATCGCCCACGATTTCAATCTGGACCGAGCCACGGGAGCAATCGCCTCCAATTCTGTGGTGGCCAACAAGCTCCATTACGTGAAACGGTTCTTTGCCGACAGGGATTACATGCTCAAGTCGGGCTCTTTGGCCTATGTGGATGCCGCAGGCGAAAAGCACCAGGTGGATGTTTCCGGCCACAGGACGGTGATCGTGGGAAACATTCCCAGCTTTGCCAGCGGGGCCAATCCCTTTTTCCGGTCCAACATGGCGGACGGCCTGTTGGAAGTGGTGGACGTTCCCAACATGCACAATTTCTTGATGGCCATCGCCATCGGGAACATCCCGCTAATCGGGTTTATCTACAAGAAGTATTTCCTCCAGTCCAAGAAGGTCAAGTCCGTGGAGCTCCGTCTGGATAAAGACGAGTTCCTGCAGCTGGACGGCGAGGATTTGAGCGGCAAGGCGGGAGAAACCGTGACCATCGAGTATGCCGCCCAGGTGAACATGCTGGCTTTGGACCCCTGATGAAACCGGTGTTGTTTTCTACAGTACGGGAATGGCTCTGTGCCGAAGGTTTGACGCAGCCGTTTTTGGGTACGGACCTTGCCGGATGCGATGACTTTGAACTTTCGGGTTTTGCCCCTCTGGAAACAGCGGGAGCGTCCGACGTGAGTTTCTGGGTGGGGGACAATTTCAAGAGCGACACCAATGTGCCCGGATTTTCGGACTCCGTTCTCGGACAGGTCCAGGCGGGGCTTTTGTTTGTGCCTGCTTCGCTGGTTGCCTGCCCAGAATCCCTGACGGTGTTGAAGGCTAGGCTTCCGAAGGTCCGTGCTTTAATGCCTGTGGAAAATCCTCACCATGCCATAGTGGAATTCTTGAAGCGCTTTGCTTGCGATGGGGCTGACGGATGTAATGCCGATGGTATGAACGGTGCCGCACATGCGGTTCCGGATTCTGCCCAGATTCACCCCACGGCGGTGGTGGAGGGCGTTGTTGGCGAAGGTTGCCGTATCGGCCCCCACTGCGTGGTGATGGCCGGTGCGGAACTGGGCGCGAACTGCGTTCTGGAATCTTCCGTGACTATTTACCCCCATGTAAAGATTGGCGAAGGCTGTATTTTTCAGGCGGGAGCGGTTATAGGCTCCCGAGGTTTCGGTTTTTACGAATATCAGGGCAAGCGTCGCATGATTCCCCATTTGGCGGGGGTCCGCATAGGGGACCGCTGTAGCTTTGGCGCCAATACCGTGGTGGCGGCAGGCTTTTTGGCTCCAACCTCCATCGGAGACGACAGCAATTTTGACTCTATGGTCGAAATTGCCCACAACTGCAAGGTAGGGAACCACGTGTTTATGGCGTCACAGTCGGCGCTGGCGGGCTCCGTTACCGTTGGGGACGGTTCCGAATTTGCGGGGGCCGCCAAGGTGGCGGACCACATTACCATCGGCAAGAATGTGCGGGTGGCGGCCAAGGCGGGAGTGACCCGCAATGTGCCCGACGGAAAGACCGTTTCTGGATTCCCCGCTTTGGAAATAGACCTGTGGCGCCGTTGCATGGTCCGCCTGAAACAACTCGGGAAAAAGTGATGCCGGCCTGCAAGACTCTTGAATTTTCATCGCCGTCGCTTTCCTATGGATCTGCGAATGTCTCGGTGCAGATTTTGTCTCGGGATTCAAACCGTGCGCCCCGTATTTCCTGGAATGTGGGCGGCAGGCCCCTTTACCGCACGGACCAGGTCAAGCTTTTTGAATCGTTGCATTTTGAAGTGTGCCGGACTACCATTTACAGTGATTGCGGCCTGGACGCAGGCCTTGATGGAATGCACGCAGGTCGTAAAGGTGCGGCCCTTGCCACACCTGAACATCTGGCGCCTGTTTTCTTGCTTTGGCCGGATGTTTCCTTTGACGTGAATGTCGAAGGGGTTGATGCCGGTAGGGCGGCTATTGGGGCGGACGGTAGGGATGTTAATGGGAATGCCGCAAATCTCGTGCCGGAAATCCCCTTGATGGACGGCTCCGCCTTGCCCTTCTTCTTGGCCTTGCGGCGGGAAGCAGGTGTGCCCAGGGAACTTTCGTTTTACGATGCTCCCGTGTCGAGACAGTGGGATTTGCGCAATGCTCCGGACCAGCCCTCCTATGGTTATGTCCGGATCGAACCCGCCGAAACCTTCGAGGTGGAGTACCGTCTGGACCGACCCGATGCAAACGGTTTCGAGTCCAGTGCCGCCCTTTCGGTGTATGGTCCCGAAGACCTTTACGGAGTGTTTCAGGCCAGGACTTTTATCCTGGAAAAGGAATATGAACAGGCCCGTAGGGCAGGCCTTTTGGCTGGTGCTACGGAAAGTTGCGGCCTTCTCGTCAAATCTCCTGTGGACAAGTCCCTTTACCGTGTTCCCGAAGAGCCTGCCATGCACAAAATTCTAGATTTGATTGGCGACTTGAGTTTTGCATGCCCTGCATTGCCCAAGATTCGCGTTGAAATTTTGAATGGCGGTCACGCAAGTCACCGTCGGATTCTACAAGAAGTTTTGCCTTATTTGCTCAAGGTGGAGTGATCAGTGCGTAAGATTTACATGGCTGGAATGAACCACAAGGTGGCAGAGATTGCCATCCGTGAAAAATTCTATATCCCCATGGATATCAAGACCCGGGCGCTGCAAGAATCCCCCTTTGACGAGTTATTGATTCTTGCCACCTGTAACCGCACCGAAATTTACGTGGCAAGCGACAGGCCTCTTTGCGAGAGAGACCTGGTGCAGTATGTGTGTGGCCTGGTTCACCAAGATTACGGCAGTTACGCATCGTACTTCTACTACAAGGAAGGCGATGACGTAGCTAGGCATGTGATGAACGTGTGTGCGGGCCTGGACAGCGTGGCCATGGGCGAAGACCAGATTTTGCACCAGATTGGACGTGCCTACGAGACGGCTCACCAGCTTCACGGCACGGGAATAGTCCTGAACAAGCTCTTTCAAGAGGCCATTCACACCACCAAGCGCATCAAGACCGAAACCAATTTGAGCAAACTGTCTTGCAATATCCCGTTTCTTGCCATGAAACAGGTGCAAAAGACCTTCGGGGATTTGGAAAACAAGACGGTCTATATTGTGGGTCTTGGGGAGATGGGTTCCCTGATGCTTAAGTATGTGCAGGAAAACACCACTCACATTTACGCCAGCAGCAAGACCTTTGCCAATGCCCAGAAGTTTGCCGACGTGCTGACTCCGGTGCCTTTCGAGGACCGCTACAAGGTGCTTTCGGACTGTGACGTGGTTATCCTGTGCAGCGCTTGCCAGGAACCTATTGTGACAAGGGATGAATTCGTTCGTGCTTTAAAAGACGCAGCACCCCTTTCTTTGTCATCCCCGCGATCTGTGGTGAGCGAAGTCGAACCAAGGCGGGAATCTCCCCTCGCAAAAACGTTGTCATCCGAAAACGAGCCCCAGCGCCTCGTCATCGACCTAGGCAGCCCCCGCAATGCCGAACCATCCATCGGCGACCTGCCCAACGTGCAGTATGTGTGCGTGGACGACCTGGAAAAAATCGTTTCCGAAAATCGCAGGCTCCGCATGGCGGAACTGGACGCCGCCCAAAAGATTTTGCAAGAAGGCCTGGAAGAATTCCTCTCCTGGTCCCGTATGGACGAGGTGGCGAAGGGCATCCATGTGCTGGCCGATAAGATGGTCAAGACCGCTGGGGAAGAGTCCGGAAAGCTGCTGGCCTCGCTCCCTAACCTGGACGAAGCCTCCGCAAAGAAAATCGCCATGATGTACGAGCGGTTCGCCAAGAAGATGGCCAACGATTTCTTGTACAAGGTGAAGGATTCCAACAGCCCCGAAGATGTGAAGGTGTTCCTGAAATGCCTGGATGTACTGGAGGCTCCTGCTAATCGTCATTCCGCGCTTGACGCGGAATCTGGCAAGGACGGTGCTTGATGGGGAAAGAATTACTTCGCATAGCCACCCGCAAGAGTGAACTTGCCATGACCCAGACCCGCCTGGTGGCGGACCGCCTGGTCGCCTGCGCTAAAGCCTTGGGCGAAGACGTGACTTACGAACTGGTCTCCATGACCACCGAAGGGGACCGCCGTCTGGACAAGTCCCTTGCAAGCTTTGGGGGCAAGGGAGTCTTTATCAAGGAACTGGAAGTGGCTCTTTTGGAGGGCCGTGCGGACATTGCCGTCCACAGCCTCAAGGACATGCCCGCCCAGGTGCTGCCGGAATTCAAGCTTGCCGCTGTGCTGGAGCGGGAAGACTCTCGTGACGCTTTCGTTTCGAAGGACGGTGCAAAAGGAATCAAGTTTATGGACCTGCCTGCAGGAGCCCGCGTCGGTACGGGCAGTATCCGCCGGGTGGTTCAGCTGAAGGCTCTCCGGCCGGACCTGGAATACGTTCCCATTCGGGGGAACATCCAGACCCGCCTTGCAAAGCTTGCGGAATTGGACGGTGTGGTTCTTGCGGCCGCAGGTCTCAAGCGTATGGGCCTTGCAGAACAGGTGACGGAATATTTCAGCGTAGAGCAGGTCTTGCCCGCTTCGGGCCAGGGAATTCTTGCTATCGAGACTCTGTCTGACAAGTGTCATTGCGAGGGCGACAGCCCGAAGCAATCTCTTTCCAAATTACTGGCATCGGTCAATCACGCCGAAACCTTCGGTATCGCCCTTGCTGAAATGTCCTTCTTGAAGGCTCTGAATGCGGGCTGCCAGTTCCCGGTGGCAAGCCACGCCGAAATCGTTGATGATGGCCGCGCCGCCGCGGGCCTTTCCGCCGTCCTAAAAATGCGTGGCATCTACTGGCTTGAATCCTCGCAGAAACTTTTGCGTGCAAGTCTCCAATCGGAAATCCCCGCAACGGCAGGCGACGACTGGTTCAACGCCCAGGGCGAGGCTCTCGCCAATCAGATTAAAGTCCAACAGTAAGCACTGATATATTAAGAATTCGTTTTTAAAATACAGAATTAATCTTGTGAATGTAATTCTGGATTCCGAAATCCGAAATCTGAATTATTCAATGTGAGCACTTGCTAAATCCCATAGCAGCGGCGGGTGTTTTCGCGGCAGCGCTTGTAGATTTCTTCTACGGTGACGTTCTTGACTTCGGCCAGTTTTTCGGCAATGTAGGGGATGTATCCCGAATGGCAATTTTTTCCGCGGTAGGGAATGGGAGCCATGTAAGGGCTGTCTGTTTCCAGGAGCATCTGGTCGATGGGGACTAGGATTGCGGCATCCCGCACATTCTGGGCGTTCTTGAAGGTGACAATTCCCGTAAAGCCCACAAAAAAGTTGGAATTTTTACTAGCCCCGAGTTCCAGGAGTTGCCCTGCGAATTCCGGTGTTCCTGTAAAGCAGTGAACATGGACATTTTTACCTTTCAGGTCAGCATTGCGAAGCACCGCTAGGGCGTCATCGTCTGCTTCCCGCAGGTGGAGCACCAGGGGCTTGCCGCTTTCGAGGCCCAGTTGCAGGTGCCGTTCAAACAGTTTGACCTGTTCTGCCCGATGTTCCAAATCATAATGGTAATCCAGCCCGAATTCCCCGCAGGCCACGCACTTGGGGTGCTTCAGGAATTCCATCATTCGGGCTTCGTCTTCGGCGGTTTCCGTCAGAACATATTCCGGGTGGATTCCGTAGGCGGCATAGACGTTCGGGTGTTTTTCCGAAATTTCCCGTGCATATTCAAAGTCTGCCGGGTCGCAAGCCACGTGGATGAATGCCTCGGGCAGGGCGACCTTCGGGTCGGCATCGTGGGGGAGCCGCTCCAGCAGTGAACTCAGGCTTTCGCCGGAGTGTCGTTCGTAGGAATCAATATGGCAATGGGTGTCGATGAACATGTTTTTAGTGGCTAGAGACTAGAGATTAGGATTTAGTGAATAAGAATCACGCACTTCGTACCTCTAGAACGGATTGCGAAGCTATGATATTATTCTCTAGCCCCTAGATCCTATCCTCTAGATCCTAATATTTAACTTCCACAATCTCGTAAGTAATCACTCCCTTGGGGGCTTGCACCTGCACCTGGTCACCCTGCTTTTTGCCCATGAGGGCTTCACCGATAGGGGACTTCATGCTGATACGGCCCTGCAATGGGTCAATTTCTTTTTCGCCAACAATGCTGTAGGTCCGTTCCCGCTTGGTCTTGATATCTTTCATCTTGATGGTAGCGCCAAACTTGATGGTGCCATCGGTAGGGGCCTGGGTTTCTACCACCTGGGCGCCGTCCAAAATGCGGTCCAGTTCCCGCAGGCGGCGGTCGATTTCCCGGACCCGCATGCGGCCGTACGTGTAGGCGGCATTTTCGCTACGGTCCCCTTCGGCGGCGGCGGCTTGCACCTGGTTGATCATGGCGGGGCGTTCCTCGTATTTGAGGTGCTCCCATTCCGCCTTCAGTTTTTCAAAGCCTTCTTTAGAAATCAAATGCTTCATAGATCGTAAAATATATAAAAAGGCACGGGGGTCGAGGTCCGAGGCTCGGGATGGCAGTAGTTAGCGATGAGCGGTGTGACCTCACAGCCCTAGATTCTAGTCTAGCCCCTAGATTCTAGCCACTATTTTTCTATATTTGCCCCGCGATGATTCATTTTAGGCACAAACCCATAGACAAGAACGAGTCCAAGTACAAGAGGCTCAGCCGCATCTATTACAACCGCATGTTCCCCAAAAGGCAGGACGCCTTGAAGGTGGCATGGTCGGTTGCCGCCGGCGTGTTTATCGGTATCTGGCCCACTATCGGCATAGCGATTATCCTTACGGTGGCCTTTTGTGCCGTGTTCAGGCTCCCGAAAGTCCCCGGAATCGTGGCTTCCTTCGTGGCAAACCCCCTTACCCAGTTCGGTTTCTTTTACCCGGCGGGCTATGCCATCGGTTGCAAGCTGTTGAAACCTGAAAAAATCAATTTCGATTTTCTTTCGGAATTTGAGGGGCTGTCCTTTAAGAATTTTATTTCTGTCATAACTCACCTTTGGCACGATGCGGCGGGCCATCTAGCCGCTTTTATGGTGGGTATTACCATCGTGGCTGCCATTGGCGCCGCCATTTTCTTCGTATTGGCCTATTTTATTGTAAATTATCGCAAGAAAAAATGGATGGCGGGCAAGACCAGCTATATCCAGAACTTGATTGCCGAAGACGAGGCTTTGATTAAAGAAGCTCACAAAGGAAAACACCCTATGATGCACATCTATCCGTTCAAGGCGCTGCGCCCGGTGAACCCGGCCGAAGCCGAAACGATTTCCGCCCTCCCGTACGACGTGATGAACCGCGCCGAAGCGAAGGCCATGGCCGAAGGACTCCCGCATTCCTATTTGCGCGTGACCCGTGCAGAACTGGAACTGCCCGATTCTGTGGACGCCTACGACCCGAAGGTCTATGCCCATGCCCGCGAAAACCTGGACAAGATGATTGCCGACGGTGTTATCGCCTACGACAAGAAGCCTTGTCTCTATGTTTACCGCCAGACCATGAACGGTCGCGAACAGTACGGCCTGGTCTGCTGCGTGCCCGCTGCCGACTACTTCAACGGCATTATCAAGAAGCACGAACTCACTCGTGCCGATAAGGAAGAAGACCGCCTCCGCCATGTGCTGGCCACCAACGCCAACACGGGTCCGGTGTTTTTGACCTACCGTGACCAGGGCCAGTTCGACGTGTTCGGTGCCGTGACCAAACGCAAGCCCGTTTACGATTTCGTGAGCAAAGGTGACGGATTCGGCCATACGGTTTGGATCATTGACGATGACGCCGAAATTGAAGCCATCCGCAAGTCTTTCGAAGCCGTTCCGGTGAGCTACATTGCCGACGGTCACCACAGGAGCGCTGCCGGTGCTCGTGCCGCCAGCTACCGCGCCGAACAGAACCCGAACAACACCGGTGACGAAGAATACAACCGTTACCTTGCCATCCTGTTCCCCAGCACCCAGCTGAAGATTCTGGACTACAACCGCGTGCTGAAAGACCTGAACGGTCGCACTCCGGAACAGCTCATGGAAGAGATGAAGAAGGTGTTCGATATCGAAGCTCTCGACAAGATGCAGAGCCCTGCCAAGCAGAATCAGGTGAATTTCTACATGGGTGGCAAGTGGTACGCTTGCACCTTCAAGGCCCAGTTCCTCAAGAACCTGGGCCCAGTCGATAGCCTGGACGTGGCGCTCCTCCAGAAGCTCATCCTCAAACCGCTCTTCGACATCGACGACCCCCGTACTTCCAAGCGCATCGACTTTGTCGGTGGCATCCGCGGTCTCAGCGAACTGGTGAAGCGTGTGGATAGCGGCGAATGCGCCTGTGCCTTTGCCATGTACCCGACCACTCTCGACCAGCTCATGAATATCGCCGATGCCGGTGAAATCATGCCGCCCAAGAGCACCTGGTTCGAACCCAAGCTCCGCGACGGTCTGTTGGTCCATTCGCTGGATTAATCATTGACACATGTCGGATAAGTTTTAGGGAGGGGAGAGCCCTCCCTTGTCATTATTTATATTTTCATCGAAAAGTGAAATTGTCGAGGGATTATGATTTCAATCCGTCACCTGAAAAAAGTATTCCCTAATGCCACGCCGCTGCTGGACGTGAATGCCGAAATTGAAAAGGGCGACATTATTTCTATTATCGGCCCTTCGGGTACAGGCAAGTCCACGTTCCTTCGCTGTATCAACCGTCTGGAAACTCCGACAGCAGGGGAAATTCTGATTGACGGCAAGTCCATTACGGCACCTTCGGCAGATGTTCTGTCGCTCCGTCGCAAGATGGGCATGGTTTTCCAGAGTTTTAACCTTTTCAACCACTTGACCGTTCTCGAAAACATTATGGTGGCCCAGGTGGACCTGCTTCACCGTTCAAAGAAAGAAGCCTATGAGAAGGCCATGGCGCTCCTCCATACGGTAGGCCTTGCGGACAAGGCCCTGAATTTGCCCGAAGAACTTTCCGGTGGGCAGAAACAGCGTGCGGCTATCGCCCGTACCTTGGCCATGGACCCTGAAATTGTACTGTTCGACGAGCCCACCAGTGCCTTGGACCCCACCATGGTGGGGGAGGTCCTTGCGGTTATCCGTAACCTTGCAAAGCAAGGATTGACGATGCTCATCGTTACTCACGAAATGAAATTTGCCCGGGATATTTCCACCCGAATCTTTTATATGGACCAGGGGGTCATCTACGAGGAAGGGACTCCCGAGCAGATATTTGACAATCCGCAAAAAGAAAAGACCCGACAGTTTGTAAGACATCTCAAGGTTTTCGACGTGACGATTCAGCCTTCGACCTTTGACTATATGGAGATGGTGAACAAACTTTATGCCTTTGCGGAGAAAAACCAGGTTTCAAAGAGAATGTCGAGAAACATACTCTTCGCCTTTGAAGAAATGTTGGTCCAATCCATTCTGAACAGGGTTTCAGCAACCGAAGAAATCCACATGGTCATGGAATATTCCGGTGAAAGTGACGGCCTGGTGATAAAGGTTGAATATGGGGGCGAGGCCTTAAATCCGCAAGACGGCATGGACGAAGTCTCCCGCAAATTTTTGGAACTGGCTACAAACACCATTGTTCATAATTATTCTGGTGGCAAGAACACCGTGGAACTGCGTATCAGGTAGGGGAGGACAAAGATGCTTTTGAGATTTTTATTCCTTGCCTGCTTGATCCTTTTGGGCTGTAACGAAGCCGAAGAGCCGATTCGTTCCACGGACCTATTGAACGATTCTCGCAGTACCGTCTCGGTCCGTGACGAAGGTGAAAAAGTCATGGACACTACGTCGGCTGTTGACTTGAAGGACGTGCCGCCCCAGTTCAGGGACAAGAAGCTCAAGTACAATTCCATAGCCGAGATGAACAAAAACGAGAATCTGAGACTCGGTATGCAGACGGGTTTCGTTTTCGTCGACAAGGAAACGCGGCGCCTTCTCCCAAAGGCGAAAATAGACTATTACAAATCTACGCCGGACATGGCCTACCTTGTGGCGAACGGTAAGTTGGACGGCTTTATCAACGACGAACCGGTGATTCGTTATGCGGCTTTGGAAAACCCGAATCTTGGCTATATCCATGCGGGTTTCGAACCCATGGATATCGTGGCGGTATTCCCAAAAAAGGAGAAGGGACGCAGTCTTCGTGACGAGTTGAACACCTATATCGAAAAGTACCGTGCATCGGGCCTTCTGGATTCGATTGACAACCTGTGGCTGGGCCACGACGAAACGAGAAAGGTCGTGGATTTCCCGAAGGCAAAAGAGGGAAAGCCGACTTTCAAGATGGCGACGAGTGCCATCAATCCGCCGTTTGAATACATTAAGGACGGTAAAGTTGTCGGTTACGAGATGGACTTGATGGCCCGGATTTTTGCAGAGATGGGGTATGGTCTTGAAGTTCACGATGTCGCGTTTGAATCGGTTATTCTCGGTGTCGAAACGGGAATGTATGATTTTGCGGTGGCAACGTTGAGTACAACCCCGGCGTTCAAGGAAAAGAATTTCCTGTCCAATTCGTTCTATGTGTCGGAATGCGTGATGGCAGTGCAGATTCTGGATGAAAAGAATGTGTTGTCGCCTGCGAAAAACGGTGCGGCAAGCGACTCTGCCGCCATTGTTGAAGAAGGCCTGATTACGTCGTTGAAGTCCAGTTTTGTGCGGACCTTCGTCATGGAATCCCGCTGGAAACTGGTGACAAATGGCATCTGGGTGACTGTGTATATTTCCATACTGTCGGCATTGCTCGGTACGGTTCTTGGATTCCTGATTTGCCTGATGCGCCTTTCCAAGATTAGAATTGTAGATGCCATCGCCATTACCTACATCCGCATTCTGCAGGGGACCCCTTCGGTGGTGCTCCTGATGATTCTGTTCTATGTGGTGTTTGCCCGTACGGGAATCGATGGAGTCTGGGTAGCTGTCATTGGCTTTGGCATGAACTTCGGGGCCTATGTTTCCGAGATGATGCGCACGGGAATCGAGGCGGTGGACAAGGGGCAGATGGAAGCGGCCCTTGCCCTGGGTTACACGAAACCCCGTGCTTTCTTCAAGATTGTGCTCCCTCAGGCGGCAAGGCACTTTTTGCCGGTGTTCCAGGGCGAGTTCATTTCGCTGGTGAAGATGACCTCCGTGGTGGGGTACATCGCCATCCAGGATTTGACCAAGGCTTCCGACATTATCCGTAGCCGCACTTACGAGGCGTTTTTCCCGCTGATCACAACGGCAATCATCTATTTTGCCATTGCCTGGTTCTTGACACGGGTGCTCACGGCCATGCAGAAACGCCTGGACCCGTCTCGTCGCCGGAACCGACTCCTGCGTCATTCCCGCGCCCAACATTGTCATCCCCGCGCAGGCGGGGATCTCCCTTAAATTCTACATTTATACTGATGCCTCGCCTTAAAACCACATTCCTCAGCTTGCTTGCCCTTGCGGTGTCCGCAATGGCGGCTCCGGCGGATGCCGATTCCCTCCAGGTGGTTCCGGCGGATTCGTCGGCCCCCACGGGGGCGGCTTGTGCTGACGGCACGGTTATTTCCTCTGTCCGTTTCGAGGGCCTGGAACACACGAACCCCCGCGTGGTCCAGCGGGAACTTTTGAACAAGGCGGGGGAGGCTTTCTCTACCGAAAAGTTTGAGACAGAAAAGCGCCGCCTGCAGGACCTGGACCTGTTTACGGAAATTGAGGTCTCTTGTCGCTCTGCGTCTAATTCCGAATTCCGAATTCCGAATTCCGAATTGACTTACGCCTTCAAGGAAATTTTCCGCTGGATTCCCGCCCCGGCAGGCAAGAAGACCGACCGCGACGGGCTCATGATCGGCCTTGCCCTCGCAAACCTGAACGTGCTGGGCGAAGACATCCGTGCCGAGGTCCAGTACCGCACCTCTACCGACCCGTTCCTGGACAATAACGAATACGCCTTCTATGCCAGTTCGCCCTACCTGTTCGGCCTGCCTCTGGGTTGGAACTTGGAGTTCCTCCGTACGGACAGTTACGATGAAATTCGCGGTTTCCAGGACGACAGTTGGCTTCTAGACCTGGACTTGGATTACGGAATTTCCTCCCATTTGTCCCTGCTCATGACGGTGGCTGGCCGCGAGTTGAAGGATGCCGCTTTCTTGCCTGAATTTGGATTCGGTTTCGCTTTCGATTTCCGTGATAGCAAGCTGGATAGCCGCCGGGGAGTCTATTTTGAATATATGCTGACCCATGTGGGCGAGGGTGACGATCGCGATTTCAGCTGTAATATAATAGATGATGGCGCGACTTGTGATGGCGGCATGGGTGGCGAGAATTATCGTGAATTCTTGACGGATGCCAGGGCCTATTACACGCTCTGGCGCTTTGTGACGGGGGCGACCGCCCTGGTGCGTTACCGCCTGGGCGATGTGGAACGCTACGACTATTACTACCACGGTGGGGCAAATACCTTCCGCGGCCACGAGGCCGATTCCAACTACCTGGGAGTCCACGAAGTGCTATTGACGTTAGAAGAGCGTTTTGTGCTGATGGAGCGTCATGCGGCAAGCGTTGCCGGCGTGAACTTCTTCTACGGGGTGCAGCTGGTGGCCGGTCTGGACGGAAGCCTCTTGTGGGACAAGGGCCGCCCCGGCTGGGACGATTACGAAGGTGCAGCCTATGGGGGAATCCATCTGGTGATTCCCGCCCTGGACCGTATCCGCCTGGAGGTAGGCTACAGCCCCGATAAGGGTGAACCGGTGTTCTACTTCGGCCTCTTTGACAAGGTCACGTCGTCTCGCTGGCGTAGCAGGTAGTTGCATTGCTGTTTGTAAACTAAAGTTTACTCAAAATCGCCGTTATTATACCCTAAAAATCCCTTTTATCCCCGTTTTTTGCAGGAAAAAATTTTTTTTCGCTTTTTTTGCCATTTTTTTGGACTTTTTTCAAAATTTACTTGTATATTCCTAACAGCAAAGACCAAAAATGCCTTTTTTGGGGCGTTTTTAGCGTTTATATGTAATTGGAGATATATATGGCAGAAGACTTGCAATACCTTATGGAACGCATCCAGAAAGATGCTGTCGATAAAGCAGAAAACGAGGCGGCGGCAATCATTGCCAAGGCCAAGGAAAAGGCGGCCGATATCGTGAAGGCTGCCGAGGCCGAAGCGTCCGCCCGTCTGGAAAAGGCCGACAAGGACGCCGAAGCGTTCACGGAACGTAGCGAACGCACCCTGGAACAGTCCGCTCGCGACCTCCTGCTTTCGGTAGGCAAGAATCTCGAAAAGATGATTATGGACCTGTTGAACCTCGAGGTGGAGAAGTCCCTGGACGAATCCACCGTCAAGAGCATGCTCCTCACGGTAGCCAAGTCCTATACCTCCGACATCGAGGTGGATTTCTCCGATGCCGATGCCCGTAAGCTCAGCTCCTTTGTGATGGGCGAGTTCAAGAAGCAGCTTTCCGCCGGCGTGAAGGTCGAAAGCGACAAGGGTGTCAAGTTCGGTTTCCGCATCAAGCTCGATGGCGGCAAGGTCACCCACGAATTTACAGAAGCTGCAATGGCCGACGCTCTTTCGGCCCTGCTCCGTCCGCAACTTGCCAGAGTGGTAAACGCTGCCGCACAGGCGAAGTAACGCGGGTACTTGATGAGCAGTCCTTCTTACTTGATGGCATCTCTTCCGATGATTGAGTTCGGCGATCCGGCCCCGCTCAGTATGGAAGAATTTCGCCACCGCTGCATCGGCGTGCTGTCCGAGCCGGAACTTGCGGCTCTGGACGCGCTTTTGGATGACGGTGAATGCGAAGAGTGCGACGACGAGTTCGTGCGCGCCTACAAGGCCCACGAAATCCAGATGAAGAACGTTTCGGGTAGGCTCCGTGCAAGTGCATGGGGGCCCGATATCCGTTTTACGGAAAAGTCCTTCCCGGGTTACGATGTCGCCTTTGCCAAGATGATTCAAGATGCGTTTGCCAAGTCGAATCCTATGGAAAAAGAGCAGGATATCGACAAGGCCCGTTTCTGGCTTGTGGACTCGCTTGCAGGTGTGGGCGAGGGTACCGTCAAGCATGTTTACGCTTATGCGATCAAACTGAAGATTTGTGAACGTTGGGCGCGCCTCTCCGAACAAGCGGGCGACGCTGCCGTGTTGAATGTTATTAATGCAAACGATCCTGCATACGCCTCTGCGGCGGCACAGGAATGACCGGAGGTCCATTTTCAATGGCTAGTATCGGAAAAATCATCGGCGTCAACGGTAACCTGATTCGCGTCAAGTTCGAAAGCGCCGTGTCCCAGAACGAAGTGGCGTATGCCAAGCTTACTCAGAAAAACAAGGACGGCAAGTCCGAAGTCATCCCCCTCAAGAGTGAAGTCATCCGTATCCGCGGTGACTACGCCGAACTCCAGGTGTTCGAAGACACCACGGGCTTAAAGACGGGTGACGAGGTGGAATTCACCGGCGAACTTTTGTCCGTAGAACTTGGCCCCGGCCTCTTGACCCAGGTCTTTGACGGTCTGCAGAACCCGCTCCCGAAGCTTGCCGAAGAATGCGGCTTCTTCCTGCAGCGTGGTAAGTATTTGAAGGCGCTCCCGCGCGACAAGAAGTGGGCGTTTACCCCGGTCGCGAAGGTGGGCGATGTGGTGGTCGCGGGCGATACGCTCGGCACCGTGCCCGAAGGCGTGTTCACGCACCGCATCATGGTGCCGTTCCGCCTGCTGGGCAAGTGGACTGTGGAATCGGTCTCTGCCGCTGGCGAATTCACTGTAGAAACTGTTGTTGCGAAGCTCAAGAATGCTCACGGCGAAACCCAGGACGTGACCATGGTTCAGACCTGGCCGGTGAAGATGCCGATCAAGGCCTACGAAGAACGCCTGCGCCCGAGCAAGCCCCTCACCATGCAGCAGCGCATTATCGATACGTTCTTCCCCGTGATGCAGGGCGGTACGTTCTGTACGCCGGGCCCCTTCGGTGCCGGTAAGACGGTGCTCCAGCAGCTCATGAGCCGCTACGCCGACGTGGATATTGTGATCTTGGCCGCTTGCGGTGAACGTGCAGGTGAAGTGGTGGAAACCCTCCGCGAATTCCCTGAACTGATTGACCCGCGTACCGGCAAATCCCTCATGGAACGTACGCTGATTATTTGTAACACGTCTTCGATGCCGGTGGCTGCCCGTGAAGCTTCCGTGTACACGGGCGTGACTCTCGCCGAATACTACCGCCAGATGGGCCTGAACGTGCTCTTGCTCGCTGACTCGACTTCCCGTTGGGCACAGGCTCTGCGTGAAATGAGCGGCCGTCTGGAAGAAATTCCGGGCGAAGAAGCTTTCCCGGCCTACCTCGAATCCGTGATTGCCGCCTTCTATGAACGCGGTGGCGTGGTTCGCCTGAAGGACGGCTCTACCGGTTCCGTGACGATTTGCGGTTCCGTGTCGCCTGCAGGTGGTAACTTCGAAGAACCGGTGACCCAGGCAACCCTGAAGGTGGTGGGCGCATTCCTCGGCCTTAGCCGTGAACGTTCTGACCAGCGCCGCTTCCCGGCAATCCACCCGCTGGATTCCTGGTCCAAGTACGAAGGCATCATCGATTCCAAGAAGGTTGCCGAAGCCCGTCACATCCTCGCAAACGGCGTGGACGTGAACAACATGATGAAGGTGGTGGGCGAAGAAGGTACCTCTATCGACGACTTCGTGATTTACCTGAAGTCCGAATATCTCGATGCCGTTTACCTGCAGCAGGACGCCTATAACGAAATCGACGCCGCCTGCTCCGCCGAACGCCAGAAGTACGTGTTCGACAAGGTTTACACCATCCTCAAGACCCCGATGAAGTTCAGCGAGAAGGACGTCGCCCGTACGTTCTTCCTCAAGCTCACTCAGTCGACGAAGGACTGGAACCGTGTCAAGTTCGATTCCCAGGAATTCAAGGACCTTGAACAAAGTATTTTCGCTTCCGTGAAGGAGGTTTCCGCTAATGCATAATGTGGCATACCATCGTATTGAACGCATCGCCGGTTCCGTGATTACGCTCCGTGCCGAAGGTGTAGCAAACCAGGAACTTGCCCAGGTGACAAGTTCGTTCGGAACATCCCTTGCCCGCGTGATCCGTATTGACGGTGACATGGTGGACTTGCAGGTATTCGCAGGTGCCCGTGGTATTTCGACCGACTCTGAAGTGCGCTTCCTTGGCGAACCGATGAAGGTTCCGTACAGCGAAGCCTTGCTTGGCCGCGTGTTTAACGGTGCTGGTAAGCCCCGCGATAACGGCCCCGAAGTGGACGGCGAACGCATTACTATCGGCGGCCCTTCCGTGAACCCCGCAAAGCGTATCATCCCGAAGACGATGGTGCGTACGGGTATCCCGATGATCGACGTGTTTAACACGCTCGTGGTTTCGCAGAAGCTCCCGATTTTCTCTATCGCCGGTGAACCTTACAACGAACTCTTGGCCCGCATCGCCTTGCAGGCCGAAGTGGACGTGATTGTTCTCGGCGGCATGGGCCTGAAGCACGATGACTATCTGTACCTGAAGGACTTCCTCGAAAAGAACGGTGCTCTTTCCCGTACGGTGATGTTCATGCACACCGCCTCTGACCCGATTGTGGAATGCTTGCTCGTGCCGGATGCTTCCTTGGCTGTGGCTGAAAAGTTCGCGACCGAAGGCAAGAACGTGCTCGTGCTCCTCACCGACATGACGAACTTTGCCGACGCCATGAAGGAAATCGCCATTACGATGGAACAGATTCCGTCGAACCGTGGTTATCCTGGCGACCTTTACTCCCAGCTTGCCAGCCGCTACGAAAAGGCCGTGGACTTCGAAGGTTCGGGCTCCATCACTATCCTTGCCGTTACGACCATGCCTGGCGACGACGTGACCCACCCGGTTCCGGATAACACCGGTTACATTACCGAAGGTCAGTTCTACCTGCGCAAGGGCCGTATCGAACCGTTCGGTTCTTTGAGCCGCTTGAAACAGCAGGTGAACGGCAAGACCCGTAGCGACCACCGTACCATCATGAACACCATGATCCAGCTGTACGCAAGCTACAAGGAAACTTTGGAAAAGCAGTCCATGGGCTTCAACATGAGTAACTGGGACCAGAAGCTGCTGAAATACGGTGCCCGTTTCGAGAAGGAAATGATGGACCTCTCCGTGAACATTCCTCTTGAAAAGGCTTTGGACCTTGGCTGGGAAATCCTTGCTGACTGTTTCGCACCCGAAGAAACGGGTATTCCGACCAAGATGATCAACGAATATTGGCCCAAGAAGGGGTAATATGGCGAAGGTCAAGTTAACTAAAAACGCCCTCAAGGCGGAACGTGACGCGTTGAAGCGCTTCCAGCGCTATCTGCCGACGTTGCTGTTGAAAAAGCAGCAGTTGCAGATGGAAATGCGCACGCTCCAGGAGAGGGTGATGGCAAAGCGAGAAGAGGAGGATAAGCTCCGCAAGAGCATGGCTTCCTGGATTTCGCTGTTTGCCGAACCCATCGAATGGTCAAAGTACCTGTCGGTGAAGGAAGTGCGCCAGGGCGAAGGCAATATCGCCGGCGTGAAGATTCCGACATACGACGGGGTAGACTTTAATATCGCCATTCCGGATTTTTTCACCACGCCCGTGTGGCTGGACGATGGTATCAGAAGCCTTCAGGGCCTGATTTCGCTGCGTCTGGAACGCCGCGTGCTCGAAAAGCAATACGAGCTCCTCTCGAAGGAACTGCGTACCACGAGCCAGCGCGTGAACCTGTTCGAAAAGGTGAAGATTCCGGAAGCGAAGGAAAATATCCGCGTCATCAACATCTTCCTGGGCGACCAGCAGACGTCCGGCGTTGCCCGCAGCAAGCTTGCGAAGGGTAAGGCTACCGCCCGTACCGCTGCCCAGGATGCACTCGCGAAGGAGGCCGCCGCATGATTACTCCTATGAAGAAAGTGACGGTGCTGACGGTTGCAGGTGCGGTTGAAGAGACGCTCCAGGTGCTCCGTACGCTTGAAATTTTGCACCTCACGCCTTTGCAGGCGGCTGCAGGCGCCAAGCTGAACCATGCCCGCGGCGAAATGAACCGCGTGCAGAAGGCCTTGGAAGTGGTGCCCGAGAAGGCCCCGAAGGGTGTGACTCCCGTGAAGGATGCCGCTCCGGCAGCAAGCCTTATCGAAGAAATCCAGAACCTGGTTGCCGAAAGCAAGCAGGCGGAAATCGACAAGGAACAGGCTGAAGAGGAACTCACCAAACTTTCCATGTTCAAGAACCTGGACCCCGCAACGGCAGCAGCCCTGCAGGCGAAGGGTATCTTTGTCAAACTGTACCAGCTCCATGACGGTAAAGTCCCGTTCGAACTCGATGGCGAAGGTGTTATCGAGGAATTCGGCCAGGATGAAAACGGCAAGTATGTGGCCGTGGTGAGCAGGGGAGAAGCCCCTGTGGCTGTGAAGGGTAACTTCACTGAACTCTCGATGCCGCAGAAGTCGCTTGCCGAATACCGCGAAATGGAAGCGAAAGCCAAGGAAACGCTTGCCCGCGTCGAGAAACGTCTGGGTGAACTTTCGGGTGCGCGCGAATCTATCGAGGACAAGCTTCTCGAAGTGGGTGACGACTACCGCATGGTCGAAGCCGAAGCCTCGATGGTAGGCGACAAGAACGTCGCCGCCGTGCAGGGCTTCTGCCCCGCACCTCGCGTGGGCGAACTCGAGAAGGCCGCCCGCGAGCACGGCTGGGGCCTCCTGGTGGACGACCCAGCCGACGGCGACGACATCCCGACGCTGCTTACCTACAGCAAGCTCAGCCGCCCCATGCAGTTCCTGTACGATATCATCGGTATTTCGCCGGGGTACAAGGAAGTGGATGTGTCGGCCGTGTTCCTTTGCTTCTTCAGCATCTTCTTTGCGATGATCGTGGGGGATACCGCTTACGGGTTGCTCTTCCTCGGTCTGGCGCTCTTTGCCCGCAAAAAGATGCCGAAGGCGAACCCTGCTGGTTTCCACTTTATCTACCTCATGAGCATCGCCACCATCGTGTGGGGTGTGATTAACGCAAGCTTCTTGGGACTTAGCCCCTCGCTTGCGGGGTGGACGTATTACCTGGACATCACCAACTACGGCTGGTTGCCTGAACCGCTGAAGAACGCGATGCTCTGGATCCGCACGAGTGCCCCGACTGACCCGGCAAAGTTCGAAGCCTACAAGGCCTTCGCCCAGTCGATCACTATCTTGCCCGAAAGCTTCGTGCCGAAGACGGCGGGTGCTTCCCAGATGCAGCATATCCAGCTGTTCTGCTTCTGCATCGCCGTGGTCCATCTGAGTATCGCTCACGTGTGGAACGTCTGCGTGCGCATCAAACGCAAGGACTCCACGTTCATGGCGCAGGTGGGCTGGCTTATCGGCTGCTGGGTGATGTTCTTCCTGGCCTGCCAGATGGTGCTCGGTATCGACATGCCGAAGTTCGTCATCCCGATGTTCATCGTGGAAGCGGTACTCCTGGTGCTCTTTACCGTGCCGCCCAAGAGGCTCAAGCAGGACTTCATCAGCATCCCGATGCTCGTCCTGGACGTGGTGAACAGCTTTACCGACGTGATCAGTTACATCCGTCTGTTCGCTGTGGGCATGTCCGGTGCGGCTATCGCCGAGGCGTTCAACGACATGCTTTCGCCGCTGTTCGGCTCCGCTGTCGGTATCGCCGGTGCTGCCTTCCTGCTGCTCTTTGTGCATGGCCTGAACATCGCGCTTGCGGTCATGGGCGTTGCCGTCCACGCCGTACGTCTTAACACACTCGAATTTTCAAATGGACTTGGCCAGGAATGGAGCGGATTCGCGTTCGCGCCCTTCGCCAAGCAGAAAAATTAAACCAAGGGATAATTCCCGCTACTTAATGAGGAAAAAACAATGGAACCGAATACAATGGTTACTCTCGCTAAAATGGGTGCTGCAGCTGCGCTTGGCATTGCGGCTATGGGCTCTGCCCTTGGTTGCGGAACGGCCGGTATGTCCGCCATCACGATGTGGAAGAAGGCTTATGCCCAGGGCAAGTCCGCCCTCTTCACACTCCTGGTGTTCGTGGGTGCCCCGATTTCCCAGACGATTTACGGCATGCTTTTGATGAACTTCATCCTGAGCAAGGCTGCTGAATCCGGCTTTACCAACTGGGGCGGCTGCCTCGGTGCCGGTATCTTCGGCGGTCTTGGCATGATGGCTTCTGCCTGGTATCAGGGTAAGTCCGCAGCTGTGGCTTGCGATGCCCTCGGTGAAACCGGCAAGGGCATGGTGAACTACCTGATGGTGCTCGGTATCGTGGAAACCGTGGCCCTGTTCGTTCTCGTGTTCTCCATGATGGTGCTTTAATCCAGCGAGGTAACACGTATGGATCAAGCTCAACTTTTAACGCTCGCGAAACTCGGCGCGGTGGCGGCCCTTGGCCTTGCCGCGGTGGGTTCTGCGCTGGGTTGCGGGACTGCCGGCATGGCGGCCATCGGGGCCTGGAAGAAGGCGTATCTCAAGGGTAAGAACGCGCTGTTTACGCTGCTCATCTTCGTGGGCGCGCCCATTGCGCAGACAATCTACGGAATGCTCCTGATGATGTACATCCTGAACAAGTCCCAGGCGGCCCCTGCCAACTGGGCTGCATACCTGGGTGTCGGCATCTTCGGTGGCATCGGCATGATGGCATCTGCCTGGTACGTGGGCAAGTCCGCTGCGGACGCCTGCAACGCCCTCGGCGAAACCGGCAAGGGCCTGGTGAACTACCTGATGGTCTTGGGCGTCGGCGAAACCGTCGCGCTGTTCGTTATGGTGTTCTCGATGATGCTCGTGTCGTAGGATAAAGTGGCGGGGCAGTGCCCCGCGCGTATGGTGTCATCCCCGCTATACGATACTTGGCAACTAGAATTGCGATGTAATTCGTTGCCATAGTAGAGTTATCCTCTTTGGGGAGAAGGCGGGGATTTCCCATTATGTAAAAGGACTGCTCGGCGGTCCTTTTGTCGTTTGATAATCCATTGTAAAACTTATATTGTACGGCGTGTTTAGATTACTTGTCGCCACCCTGTGTACCCTGCTTATCTTGACAGGATGTTCTGCGCTGAATGACGATTCCGGAAAGAAACACCTCTTTTGGAAGGTTTCTGATTCCAATTCGACCGTTTACCTTTTGGGAAGTCTGCATTTTGCGGATTCCTCCTTTTATCCGCTAGACACCATCATCGAAAACGCATTTGATCGCGCGGAAGAGCTTGCGGTAGAAATAGATGTGACCGACGATTCCATTTCTCGGCAAATCTCCTTGATAACAGAACAGCAAGGTTTTTTTCACGATGGAAGGGTTCTCGATAGTGTCATTCCTGCAAGAGTTTCGACATCTCTTGATAGCCTTTGTCTGGCGTGGAAACTGCCATTAGGTTCGTTTAGTCGCTACAAGCCGCTGCCGGCGGGGATGACCGTGACTGCTGTTGGAATTATGCGCTTGGGTTATGACGCTAACTTGGGAATAGACGTTCACTTTCTTAAGAAGGCCCATGATGCAGGGAAAAATGTTATTTCGTTAGAAACGGTAGAGGAACAGGCCTTTGTACTTACGGGGGGCGATGATTCGGATTCGTTGGGGATTTTCTATTTAGAAACGATCCTTCGTGAAACACCCTCTCTTGATTCTGCCACTAGGGGCATGATGCGTGCCTGGAAAGCGGGAGATGACTCGCTGTTTTGCGTAAACATGAATTTGGATACGGCGAAGCTGAGTCCCGCAGCTTCCCTGTTCAAGAAAGAAATCAACGAACGCATATATTACTCCCGTAACCGTAAGATGGCAGAAAGCATTGCAGACTTTTTGGCAAAAGACCGCAAGGTGTTTGTGATTGTGGGCGCGGCCCACCTAGCAGGCAATCACGAGAATGTCATTGACATTCTGCGTTCCAAGGGCTTCACCGTGGAACAGTTGTAATCAACCCCGTCATTCCACTTCGTGGCATGACGGGATCGCCTCGGCAATGCCAGTCCGCAAGCGGCCTATTGCTGCACTCGGCTCCTACGTCATTCCACTTCGTGGCATGACGGGATCGCCTCGGCAATGCCAGTCCGCAAGCGGCCTGTCGCTGCACTCGGCTCCTACGTCATTCCGGGCTTGACCCGGAACCTAGAATTTATTTCGTAGATGTGTGTTCCAGATGGCGGCTCAAAGGCCGCCATGACGATCTTGCCACAGATGCGGTAGGCATCAATCTGGAAGTTACTTCTTGAACTTTTTCAGTATTGCGGCAGCTTTCACGAACTGCTGCTTCACGGACTTGGGACCGGTGCCGCCTTCGATGTTACGGCGGCTTACGCTGTATTCGAAGGTGAGCGTCTTTTTCATCTGACTTACATTCGGGACGCCGGCGCTGGCCCAGGCCTCGTCGCTAAGGTCCGTGAATTCCAGGCCCTGGCGGGCGGCTTCGCCGACCAGGCTACCGACCACGTGGTGGGCATCGCGGAACGGCACGCCGGATTCGACCAGAAGATCGGCGAGGTCGGTAGCCAGCAGCGCCGGCAGCATCTTCGCATGCATCTTGTCGAAATTGAAACGTGCGCTTTCCAGGGCTTCTTTCATGACGCGGAGAATTACCTTCACGTTATGGACGGAGTCGAAAACCGGTTCCTTGTCTTCTTGCAGGTCGCGGCTGTAGCTGAGCGGCGCTCCCTTCACCAGAGTGTAGAGGGCGCTGAAGTTACCGAGCATGCGGCCGGACTTTCCGCGGATGAGCTCCATGGAATCCGGGTTCTTCTTCTGCGGCATCATCGAGGAACCACTAGAGAAGGCGTCGTGCAAGGTGAGGTAGCCGAATTCGCTGGTGCTCCAGTTCACGAAGTCTTCGGCGTAGCGGCTCATGGTGTTCGCGATAATGGCGAGGTCGGCTTCGAATTCCAGCATCATGTCGCGATGGCTTACCGCGTCAATGCTGTTGGGGCTTACGCCGTTGAACCCGAGTTCCTTTGCGACGAGGGCGCGGTGATACGGAAACGCGGAACCGGCCATGGCGCCGCTACCGAGCGGGAGTTCGCTGTGCAGTTCCAAGAAGTTGTCGAGGCGCTTCACGTCGCGGCTCACGGCAAAGAACATGCTCATCAGGTAATGGCTGAAGTAGATGGGCTGTGCCTGCTGCAGGTGCGTGTAGCCCGGCATCATCTTGCCGAAGTACTTTTTCGCGAGGTCCAGAACCGTTTCCATCAAAGAAACTTCGAGAGTGCGGATTTCGGCGGCACGGTGACGCATGTAAAGCTTGAAGTCCGTGCAGACCTGGTCGTTACGGCTGCGGCCCGTGTGAATCTTTTTGCCCAGGGCGCCGATGCGTTCGGTAAGCACCCGTTCCACGGCCATGTGGATATCTTCGTCGGATTCCTTCCACAGGTTCTTGCCGGCCTTGTAATCCTTGAGGATGCTCTCCAGGCCATCGCAAATCTTCTTGTAGTCGGCCTTGCTGAGCACGCCGGATTCCACCAGGCCCTTGCCGTGGCCGATGCTTCCTTCGATGTCTTCTTCGATGAGTTCGGCGTCGAATTGCAGGCTGAAGCTCAGGTCCACCATGCTCTGCGCCATGCCGCTAGCGAAGCGGCCGGTCCACATGTTGGTCTGGGTACCTTTCTTGGCAGAATCTTTCTTTGCTGTTTTCTTTGCGCTGGTCTTGGCCATTTTCAAATCCTCTATTCAAAATCAAATATAAAATTTAGGCAGGTAGCCGAGTCTTAATGAACTCCATGGCTTCGTCTGCGGCGGTCTCAAAGTTGCCAACCAGAGGCGACGGGTCCAGTTCAATAGAGCCTTCGGTTTTTTCTACAGAAAGCCTCAGGGCCAGTGCGCAGTAGGCGTTGGGGTAAGAAACACCTGCCACGGGGGCGTATGTTTCTGGAATTTTTTCGTCGGCGAAGATAAAAATTCGTTCTTTTTCGGAACCCGATTCCAGTGCGGCAACGCAGTCGGCAAGCCCATAACGGAAGGCGTCCTTTCCCGAAAACACGGCTGAGTATCCGGCGGTGTTCTTTTCGAGAATGGTGGCGTTGGCGATAGAAGCGTTGAATACAGATAAACTAAAATGTGCCGGAGATACGTTGCCGGTTTGGAGCAGATTGTCCGAAATCTTTAGCTGCTGGGAAATTTCGCCGTACTGTGAGGCAAAGGTCACCTTGCAGGGGGGTAAGTCCTTGGAGACTGCCTGGTTCACGTAGACCACCATCTTAGAAAGCAGGCTCAGCCTACGCCGGGTGAGCATAGGCACAAAGGCTACGTTCGGCGAGGGCTGCTCTTCGCTAGGAATAAAGACCTGGAATTTCTCGACGTAGATCATCTAGGGATGACGCTCCGACTACTTGATGCGGAATC
>OCTW013403611.1_pt1 | contig 131825 bp, 111 predicted proteins | sample 1539671 | NCBI WGS metagenome assembly OCTW01 (sample SAMN02144230, study PRJEB22623) | gut metagenome | biome: sheep rumen | host: Ovis aries | place: New Zealand | reverse complement strand
TTTTGATTATATTGTTATCCATAGGATGCTCTTCTTTTAGGTTGATTTGTGGTTATTTCAAATCTAAAAATTGGAACATCCTATTTTTTTATCCCCTTAAAGGAATTTGCGAAAGAAAATATACGTTACCTGGTAGACAGCGGGTTACGCGTCGATATTGTACTCACGGCAAATAGCCCGATACATGTTTTCACTATAGCAAGTGCCAGAAATCGACTTGTCTTCGAACAGATCGTTTATTCGGTCGGTACATTCCATTTTCCCTGAAGCAATTTTTTCGATCAGGTCTTCTACCGTCACCGCCTTATCAGTCACAATCCGCCCATACGCATCATTCAGTGACGAATACGACAAGTAATCCGCTTCATCGGGAACATAAAACACGACAGGCCTTTTAAGCAGGGCGTAATCCACACAACAGCTAGAGTAATCCGTCACTAGGCAATCAGCGACCATCAGCATATGCTGAACGGACCTGACATTTTTATCACCAAGAACCAAGAAATGCTTATCCTCGAACTCCATCTGGAATTGCGTCATCGGGTGCAGTTTCGTAAGGAAAAGAATGTTTTCACGCTTCAAAAAATCCCAAAAGGCAGAACAAGAACTCAGCTCCTGAAGAATATCCTTTACTACATCCCTATGGGTATTCGGGCTTACGCGATAGGTCGGCATATAAAGAACAATCTTCCGAAATTCACTCAGGTTCACTCCCGAAACAAGACTCGAACGGTCGATTTTTTCGTGGAACAAGTCGTTCCGGGGTTGCCCCGTTATCACAACCGAATCACGTTTAACGCCAAACTGTTCCATGGACCTTTCGGCCGTATATTCCGAGGTTGCCAACGATAAGTCACGGTAGACCCAGTTATAGATTCTATCCAAGGCTTTTTTCAATTTCAGCTTAGCACCATGATAATTTTCATTGTAGATTTTTTTGAATCCACCGACTCCGTGCCACAAGGATACAATCTTGGCACCACCCACCAACGGGACTAGGCCAAAATCCTCAAGTCCGTTCGTCATGATGGCAACGCCACAACGTAAAGCCACCGCCACCCCTTTTAACGAGGTGCTTACATAGGCTTCGTAACCTAATTCACGAACCTTCTGTGCAACGGAATTTTCGCGAGTTAGCCAGACACACCTAATTTTAGGATAATGGTGGTTGACATATTCGAATAGAAATTTGGAATTGTCGTCATACTTCATTCCCTTCCAACACCCGAAAACCCACAGTTTTCTGTTGCGAATAGAAAGAACTTTCAAGACGCGAAAAATAAGTGCCACAAGGGGCAACGAAATCTTCCGCCATTCCAATGCTTTATTCAACATCTCGCTTTTAGTGCCTACAATTGATTTTCTTCACCCGTTTATTGTTCTTTATCTTAGCGCTATGCTTAGAATACAGCACTAAAAGCCAGACGGGCATCAACAAATAGATCCATTTTTTCATGAATCCATACGAGAAGATTTCTTTGCGACAGAAGCGTTTCCAAAAATACGCCCCAACAACATTTTCTAGGACAGGATTTTCAGAATCGGCATCACGCCAGCTTCCAAGACCATTATGGACACAGACATTGTTTCCATCAAAGGTGTTAATGGTAAAATAAGAATCGGGATATATAGACATGTCCGAAAAACTCAGTGGTTTGCCATCAAACTTGACAAGGTCGCCGCTGTATCGGTACATCTCCATAAACACCTTCGTAATAATACAGGGCATCGCATTCAAGTCGCACCTGCCGTCCGGCAAAATAAAATGCCGATCCTTGTAGTATTCAAGGCACTTCTGAATAAAAGGATGATGCGGTTCAGCTCCAATAGCATGGGCAGCGACCTGGTCCGTAAATTCAGTTCCAATAAAGAGCTTATGGTCAAGGAACTTGTCAAAATTTCCATAGACAGTCACATCGGCATCTAGATAGATTCCGCCATACTTCTCGAGAACCCACAAGCGAAAATAATCCGTGACAAAAGCCCATTTCTGCTTGGAATACGCTTCCCTAGCGTATAAAAAATCATTATAGGGAAAATTATCCTTGTTCCATTCAACAATCTCGTAACCATCCAAGCATTCACGCCAAGACTGGATACACCTTTCCACCCGTTCATCTTTCTTCTCGGACAGCCAGAGATAATGAATTTTTTTCGGTATAGCCACTATACGCTCCACAAACTTTTGAAATGTTTACGGGTAGACTTAAAAATATAGGGAGAAAGCCATTGCGCAAAGATCATCGGCTTCAAAAAAAACGGCATAAAACGGGAAATATTCTTTTTGGCGTAATACACCTTCGAAATTTCAGACTGAATCATCGAAAAGGAACCGTAACGGACAACATCATCCTGCTTGCCGCGGCCACCTCGAATCAAGTGCACAACGCTAGGACCATCGATTATTGTGCGTTTCAGCCCTTTTTTCGCCATACGCCACTGCATGTCCGTCTCTTCGTAATACAAGAAGAACTTTTCGTCAAAACGTGCATCCGGCGTATTCTTCACAAACAGATCTGCCCCAACAACATAATCAACGTTTCCAACAAATCTTTCATAACGAGGAACTGGGCGAAGCTTTGAAAAATCCAAGTGAAGGAGTTTCATCACGTTTTTCACGTAGAAAGCCGCCATATGATGCAGCCCTGCCTTTAAAATCTCTTGCCCCCGGGGGAACTTGTTGTGCGACTCCGTCCATTTTCCTTCTGCATCGACAAGATTGCAGCCTAACGCCCCAAGGTTCTCCGACTCGTGTGCTTTCCAAAAATCACAAAAAAACTTAATGGCGTTGTTGTTCAGCAACGTATCGCTATTCAGGTAAAAAATAAATTTTCCGCAAGCAACATCCAGTCCACGATTGTTCGCCGTTCCAAATCCCAAATTTGCGTTGTTTTCCACAAGCCTCACCTGAGGAAATTCCTTACGGACCATTTCTACAGAGCCGTCGGTGGAGCCATTATCAGAAACGATCACTTCAAAGGACACCCCTTCGGTCTTTTCATAAACAGAGCGTAAGCAATCCCGCAACAGACTGCACGTGTTGAAACTAACCACAATGACCGAAACATCTACTGCTGGATTCGTCGGGCTCATTTATCATTCACCTCCGACTCTTCCAGATCCGCCTCGATGTCGCCTGTCTTGAAATAGGCATTATACTCCATCTCGAGTTTATCACGACGACTGTATTTGCTTACAATATGCCCTATGCAGAACCAATAGAGGAACGGCTGAAGGGTTCCCAATTCCCAGACAGCGGCACCAATCATGGCCACAAGGCAAAAACACAACGTACAGACTTCAAAGAAAGCGTATTTGAAAATTTTAGCCCCGCAAATCAACGAATAAAGGCATATACCCATCAGCGGAACAAACCCCACAATGCCTAACTCTGCAGGGACACGCACATAATCACTATCCGGAATTGAAGGATACCCCATTTCTGCGGCTCCGTGACCATAGCAGCCAAGTCCCGAACCCAAAAAGGATAGTTTCTCAATGAACTTATCAAAAAGAGAGAAACGGTCGCTAACAATATTTCCGTTATAATTCACGGTCCTGTTCAGAACATATTCTACAAAATCAACACTCAAGTAGTTCATCACAATAAAAACGATACCTATGCCAAAAACAATCGCAATAAACCACAAGAAATAGAGCAGTTTCATCGAAGGCAAACGCTTAATCGTAGAATATACAGTCAAGGCAAAGAAAAAGAGCAAACAGAATACAATGGAGACACGTTGCTGAGCAAAGAACAGGCAGAAGAAACTTAGTGCAAAACAGGCTAAATCAAACTTCTTATAGCAGTTATCCACCACTATTTTCTTTGACGCAAACATAAACAGGAACAAAGACGAATACCCCATAAAATAAGAATGGGGCCAAAAAGACGAAAATCGGGTTAATTCATACAGAAGATGCCCCGACAAGGAGCCAACATCCGAACTGAAATTATCCCAAATGACCGATGCCTTATACGTTGTATAAAAGCTAGGTTGGAAAAAGTAAAAATACGCCCCGCAAACCATGGCGAAAAAAAGCGGGGCCTTGAAGTTTTCAAAAAATTCATCGGACTTAAACTTTTCGGAACGGGCGATATAGTAGAAAAGAACCGGTACAATTTCAGCTCTCACCCCCAAATAGTAAAGCCGCAAGGGGTAAGCGTTATCCACAAAGAAATACGTAATAAGACTATAAATCAAAAAGATAAAGACAACTGTATCTATCCTTTTCCACTTTATCGAAGAAAAGCACATTGCAAAAACAAGGACTACGGCGACTATGAGGGCCGAGGAGACATCCTTAGCCCCAAAGACAAGGCTTGCCGCAATGGCAACCAGAAACCAGTAGTAGTGTTTTACAATGTTAAGTAAGAACTTCTCCAAGTTCGGCTACTCCGCCTTTCCCTTGCCGATGCTGGACACCTCGAAACCAATCTTACGGAGGGCGTCAGCGTCCAAGATGTTACGACCGTCAAATACGAAGGCGGGCTTGGCCATGGAGCTGTAGATACGTTTCCAGTCCAGTTCGGCAAAACATTTCCATTCGGTGCAGACCACCACCGCATGAGCGCCTTCGGCAGCCTTGTAGGGGTCTTCTTCGAATGTCACCTGGTCAAGCACATCCTTCAGGTCGCGCTTGGCGTCGGGAATGGCCTTCGGGTCGGTCACCACCGGCATCGCATGTTCGTTGAGCAGGTCCCGAACCACCAGGTTCGCCGGGCTTTCGCGGGTGTCACCGGTATTGGCCTTGAAGGCGAAACCGAACACCGCAATTTTCTTACCGGCGATGGTATTGAACATGGTCTCCAGCATACGGTCCACCACGCGGTGGGTCTGCCATTCGTTAATCTTAACCACGGATTCCCAGTAGGCGGCCACCTCAGGGAGACCATAATAGCCGCAAAGGTACACCAGGTTCAAAATGTCCTTCTTGAAGCAACTGCCGCCAAAACCGATGGAGGCCTTGAGGAACTTGGGGCCTATGCGGGTGTCCTTGCCCATCACAAAAGCCACTTCGTCTACGTCGGCACCGGTCTTTTCGCAAAGGGCACTGATGGAGTTGATGGAACTGATACGCTGAGCCAAGAAGGCGTTGGCGGTCAGCTTGGTCAGTTCGGAACTCCAGAGGTTCGTGGTGAGGATTCGGTCACGGGGAACCCAGTGGGCATACACGTCCACCAGTTTCTGGCAGGCTGCAAGTCCCGACTCCGTCTGGTGGGACCCGATAAGCACGCGATCCGGTTCAAACAGGTCCTTGATGGCAGTTCCTTCGGCCAGGAACTCGGGGTTCGACAGAACCTCAAAGTGCAAGCCCTTGTCATTGCTGTTCAAGATTCGTTCCATAGCGGCAGCGGTACGAACCGGCAGCGTAGACTTTTCCACGATAATCTTGCCTTCGTCGGCTATTTCCAGAATGTTGCGGGCGGTCTTTTCCCAGTACTGCAGGTCCGAGGCCTTACCGGCGCCATGACCAAATGTCTTTGTGGGAGTGTTCACAGACACGAATATAATGTCCGCTTCCTTGATAGCGGCGGGAATGTCGGTGCTAAAGAAGAGATTGCGGCCACGGGCACGCTTTACCACGTCGTCCAGGCCGGGTTCAAAAATCGGGAGGTTTTCGCTATTCCAGGCATCGATACGAGCCTGGTTGATATCCACCACGGTCACCTTCACATCGGGGCACTTGTCGGCGATAACAGTCATGGTGGGGCCACCGACGTAGCCCGCACCAATACAAAGAATCTTGGTATTGAAACTCATAGTAATTACAATGTAGAAAAAAGCTAGATGGCGGGTCGAGGCCCGCCATGACGAAAGCGGGAAATAGAGGGTCGGAACCCGCTATAATGAGGCGTCCGAATCACTTAAAATTCGCTGTCAGCGAGTCCACTTCTTCGGGCATGATAGTGCGGGTCTTTTCCGTAACCCCGTCGCTCCAGCCGGTAAAGGTCCCGCCGTTTTCTTGAGCCGTAATGGTGACCGGCGTTCCCCTGAAGAAGGAGATGGTCATCGAGGACCTATCCAAAGGCAAATTATGGACTAGGATCTTTCCTGAACCACTGACAGAAAAGGTCACTTTCGTTACTTCGCCTAATCCAAAAAATTCCGCCATTTCAGACAAGATGACGTCTTGACGGGTTCCGGCGAAAGTTTTTATTTTATTAAGTTGACCATTCATGTAAGAGGCATTTAGATTCCACCTCTGCTGATCCCTGGAAATTTCCGATTCGATTTCGCCCATCATAGCATTGATTCGAGCAAGGAGCCTTGACTTTTCGAAGTTCATGGCCAAAAGCACAGGGAATCGGTTGATAAAGGCGGTTTTGAAATTCTCGTTTTCCAGAAGTCTACGAAGCAGCAAAGTTGAGGCAGGGCCATTGGGCCAATCGGGGCCATCTTCGGCTGTTGCAAATTCAAAAATGTTGTTTTTGAATTCGCTAAACTCGTTGCCAAACCCAAAATCCATATCGTAAATGAACCATTTCCACCTGGTCTTGGGGTTCGTTCCGCGCCACTTTTTCAAGTTGTTGGCGGGCCAGTCGCGGTTGTTCATGAACAGTTCCGTATGGATATAATTGATAAAATTATCCACATCAATCTGTTCTGCCATATAAGCATAATTCTTGTCATTATCTAGATGGTTCGTTGCAAGCCAATCCATTAAAGCTTCGTAATCCGCAGGTGACCCTGCTGTAGCTGAATTATCCGCCTTCAGCAAGTCTACTTCGTCAGGATTCATCCCGTAGTGGGTCTCGAAATAATACTCCGTCGAACGTTCTCGAATATTGTGTATGCCGTAATACTCCCCGTTGTAATAAACCACCACACCACGCCCACGCTGATAGTCCACATCCAAGCCCTCCGTCACAGAACTGCATAGCCTATCGCGGATATAGTCACCCCCAAAATTACTTCCATTGCTACGCAACAAGAACACCTTGAACTTCTTGAGATTTGGAAAATCCGGGAACAGCGGGTATTCCAACCGCTTGTCACCGTATTTCTCGCGGAACACGATGGCCACCGACTTTTTAGCATTGGCACGGCTGTAATTTCCGAAAATCTGGAAACCTGCATTTTTTGCGAAAGCGGGTGTCTTACTGCCTTTTTCCAGAAATTCTACAAAAACAGGAATTTCTTTGTCTTCCCAGTAGTTCGCTCCAAAATGCGGTTCTTTCGCCTGGGCATTAGGCCCTTCCATGTAGATGCCCGTATCGGGGTCGAACAGGGACTTGGGATTGGCTGTCAAGAATACCACGGGCGTTTGGGGTTGCGTTTCGAATACGTATGTGCGGGTCACCACATCGCTGGCGACACTATTCGCAGCAAAGCTCGCGCAACGAAGTACGGTAGTCTTGTTAATTGTGATATTATCTTGACGGGAACTTTTTTCTGTAGGCGTATAGCCGCCCGTTTCACAGCGCACGTTCGGCAAGCTAGAAAGGTTTATGGTAAAAGCAGAACTGTAGAATCCAGATGCTGGGAAGGAAACCTTTTTTTCGGGACTGGGTTCGCGTTTTGCCACAACGGTTTTTTGGCCATAGGTAAACGGCGACGGTTCCGCATAACCCCAGCCGTTTGTGCTACGGCTCCAGCTCTTGCCGAGAGGGAGCTCCGGATAGGTAACAGAATCTGTCACATTGCCATCCTTGTTTATCAAGAATAGCCTGCCGCCCGATTTGTCCAACTTGAAATTTGCATGAGGTTCGTGACCCCGATTCCGCGCGATATAGGAATCCACCTTGAAAGTCAAAGATCGCATTTCCTGATCATCTGGGCTAAAGCGAGTGCCGTAAATATGGGCCAAATCTGGAAGCGTGGAACCTGCGGGAAGATTTACATGGTAGGTGTAGGATGAATCTCCAGTCCCCGTAAGGGCCTTGGCCCAGCCCTTCCAGTCATCCAAGTCAGCTTGGGCAAGACGCAGTTGAAGTTGCCTGTCTTTTTCGATATAGCCAGTAAGTAGAATTTCATTGGCCTTGCTTATATCTCTTGCGTCTTCAGCATTTCCCCTATCGCCGACTCCCACAAAGAACGAGATAGAATGCCAGCCTAGTTCCGTATTTTCGCCAAAGCGCATTTTGCCACCAAACTTTCGAACACCATTTTCGTCGAAACAAGGGTGAGAACCATTCAAATATTGAACAGTACTTTGACCCTTGACAGGGGTATTTTGAGAATCAGTCCAAACCCAGCAGCCATTACCAATCAAATCAACGGAATCATGGGGTGCAACATAATCGGGTAGGTCCTTGCCCGACAAGAACACTAACATGGTTTCGCCAGGATTTAAAGACACGTTTCCGAAAGTCCATTTTTGGGGTTCACTTTTGGAATCAGTCAAAATCATTCCCGACAAATCTACGACGCTGTCTGTCGGGTTAAAAAGCTCTATCCAGCCGGCGTCATCGCCTTCGTGGTCCTTATAAACCAAGTTGACGGGGTCCACTTCAGAAAAGACAACTGGACCCCGGAAAATGTTGTCCGGATTTTCACTTTCGCAATCCAGGCATTCAACGATGGTAACGGTTCCATCATCCGAGGAACAAGCAACAAGCCACAGGGCAAAGAGCAAGACCGAATAGTTTTTCCATTCCATAGGATTAAATATACACGAAAAAAAGCAAAGTGGCACAAGAAAAGCGGACGCCCACAAAAAACATCCACTAACCTGCGGATTTTTTGCGTCTGGGCCTGCGGACAATAAACAGGCAGGCACCGATAAGCACCAAGGTCACTGAAATGGCCTTGCCCATGGGGAACGCTTCAGAGAACACCAGTGCACCCGCCAGCGTGGGAACGGCCGCTCCTACAGCGGCACTGAAGGGGATAATGAACAGCGCCCGCCCGCGGGAGAACGAAATCTGGGAATAAAGGAAGGCAATCCCGTAGGTCGCAATGTAGCCGAGAGTCCTAAAGTCCAGCAACAGGTTCGCTACCGACGAAAGTTCAATATGTTCCAAATCAAAGTCCATGGCAAGGCTCTTGTAGAATGCCGCCGAAAGTCCGAAACCTACACCCATAATGAGGGAATCCACCATTTCACGATCTTTCACAAAAAGGTGGGCAAACAGAGTGACGGCGCAAAGCCCACCGGCATAGGCCCATAACATGGGGATGTTCTGCAGGGCCGTAGATTCGCCCAGGTTTTCCACGGAATACAATAGACCCGCCACCACAAAGCAGATGGCCACCACGATACGCTTGGTCAAGGCCTCTTTCAAAATGCAGAAACCCATCAGGGCGGTAAGCACCGGGTTCAGGACCATCATGGGCTGGACCTGGCTCAGGTCGTACTGCGCCATGGCGATGTAGTAGCCCACCGTGGCAAGCCCGGAGCAGCTGATGCCCAGCCACCAGAACTTGTTTGTAATGACGCCCTTGAAAAATTCCCAGGGTCTAGAGGTTCCGCCGGTACGCTTGCCCACAGAAGAAACACCGGACTTTTCCAGAATATTTCCGCAGGCAAAGAGGAAGGCAGGGCCGATGGTGAGAAGGAGGAAAAGCATTGTTAATTCGGAATTCGGAGTTCGGAGCTTGGAGTTGTTTTTAATTTGGAATTCGAAGTTTGGAGTTCACAATTAGAAAACTGCTTTAAGCATTTTTGCTTCATAATCTTGTTATGTAGTGTTTTTGTAATTGATACAAGCAACCTAATTAATTCTTCACAATCTGAATTGTAACTTTTAAATGTTTCCTCATTAACATAGCCTGTTTTATACAACAATTCTAGCCAATATTGTGTTTCATCTGCCTCTTTCAATGAAATTGTGAGTTTTGAATAAAAGTCAGGCGTAGACTGCGCTCTCTTAGCCTCCCGCACATTAGCGCCAATACTAGTTCCACTTCTAAGAACCTGCTTGGACATAACGTACTCATGTTTTTCATCAGAAAGTTTTTGATAAAGCTCTACCATTCTAATAGAAAAATCCATGCTTTTGTTCTGCAGGTAATTTCTTTCCATTTTTTTCTCCAAACTTCAATAAATCCGAAATCTGAAATCAGAAATCAGAACTATCATAGATTTCCTGGTAAATCCAATAGTTGCCCATGACGCGCTTCACGTAGTCGCGGGTTTCCCAATAGCTGATTTCTTCGGCGCGGATGTCCCAGTGCTTGCCCTGACCTGCCGCCTGCCAGCGCTTGGTGGGCTTGGGGCCTGCGTTATAGTTGCCCAGCACGTACATGTAGTCGTCGCTGTATTCGGCTTTCAAGTCCACCAGGTAACGGACACCCAGGCGAATGTTCATGTAAGGGTTGAAAAGCAACAGCGGGTCAAAATCGGGAATCCCTTCTTTGGCGGCCACCATCTTGCCTGTGGCGGGCATAATCTGCAAGAGCCCGCGGGCGCCTACCGGAGAGGCTATCTCGAAATTGAAGATGGATTCCTGACGCATGACGCTATAGACGAAGAAGGGGTCGATGCGCGTTCCGGAATGGAACTTCACCTGATCCTTGAAGGGAATGGGATAAAGGTAATGCAGCACGTCTATAGGCGGTGCCATCAGGCGACGACGGTCGATGTTGTTCTGGAACTGCCGTGCAAGCCTGTAGCCGGCGGCCACTTCACCCATTTCGTAGAAGAGCTTGCCGTATTCGTACAAGAAATCCAGTCGTTTGTAATTCTTGCGGCGCACCTCGTCGTAGAGGGCAAAGGCCTCGTCGCTGAAGCCGTAAAGGAACAGATCCCGAATGCGGTTGTAGCGGACCGGGTTGTAGGTGGTGTCCGGCTTGCCGATTTTCTGGGAGGCACGAATCCAGGCCAAGGTCTCTTCGGGAGACATGGCGACCCCGTGAGCGTACGGAATGTCCTTCTCTTCCATCAACTTGTATTCCGCAAGCTTCAGGCGGCTGCGGTGGGCGTAATAGGCCAACGGAAAATCCCGGATGCAATCCAGATAGGCTTCTCGGGCGAGAGAGTCCTTACCCAGCTTCATATAGGCATCTCCCAAGAACATGCGGGCCCCGCTTCCGCTCCAAAGGAACGGCTCCTTGGCCGCATCGATAAAGGCATCGACGGCCTCTTGCCATTTTTCTTGCTTGTAATAGACAAAACCGATGCGGAACTTTGCCCACTGGCGCTTCACATTATTCTTGAACCTGCGATGGGAAAGTTTCTTGAAACACACGATGGCACTATCGTATTTTTCGTTCTGCTCGTATTCAAAGCCTTTTATCCAGAGGTTGTTGGCGTTTTCCTTGCTGAACTGGCTTGCATCCTGCAAAAGCGAATCGGTGGTCTTGATTTCCTTGGCGTATTTCTTGGCGTTGTTGCGGTACAACTTCAAGATCGACTGCATCCACAAGGGTTTCGCCTCAACGGAATCCAGCAAGAAGCGGAACTGGGCAATGGACTCGTCTTCACGCTTTAAGCTGCGGAGTGTCACAGCCCGTTTTTCCCACAGGGCGATGCGGGTATCCATATCAAGCGTACTGGGCGGCAACAGCTTCTGCAGGGAATCTTCCGGCGCTGCCACCGCAGCAGACGGATTTTTCGCAAGGGCGATAGAATCCATAATGGCGATGGAATCCAGCAGAACAAGGCAAGCGGACGCCTCGTCCTTGGCGCAGGCCATCCTGGCGTAGGCAATCTTTTCGGGCAGGCTTTCCGGAGTTCCCTGGACCTTGCGCAGGCGCTGAATCGCCTTGAAGGCGGAATCCTTGTAAGCCGTAGAACTGGCCAACAGCTGGATATAAAGTTTCTTGGCCTGGGCAGGCTGCTTGAACTGTTCCAAGTACAGGGCGTAGCGATACTTGAGAGCGGCAGCGTCTTCGCCCTTGGGGTACTTTTCCAGGAACACCTTCAGGGAATCCGCATGGGCCGCGTCGGTAAGGCTGGTGTCCGCCATGGCGGCCTCGATACGCATACGGGAGGCGGACTTGTCAAAATCGGAATCCTTGGCGTACTTGTTTCCGAGAGCAAGGGTTGCGCGCATCTTGGCGTAATCCCCCCGCATAAAGCAAGTGCGGGCCATTCGCAAAACAACGCTCTTTTCTAGAACGGAATCCCTGCTCCGCAAAGAATCGTAGGCGGCGTAGGCGCTATCCCAAAGTTCCCTGTAATAGTAATAAGCCGCCTTCGCAAAATCCTGAACGTTTTTCGAGACGTCAAAATCCGTAGAGGCCCGCTTGGAGCGTTCTGCACGAACTACCAGGTTCTGGAAATCCTTGGGCAGAATCTTTTCTTGTTCTGCAAAGGGGTCGTTCAGAGGGACTGTCGAAATCAGGCTGTCGGTGGCGACAAATGTAGCGGGGAGAGAATCTTTCTTTGCCGTTGTCGGCTTTGGAACAACTGCTGCTGCACTGGAAGACACGATGGTTGGGGCGGAAGCAGACGATTGGGCGACAGGGGCCGAAGAAGAGACAACTGCAGAAGATACAGCAGCGGTATCCGCAAGAGCGAAGGCGACACTAAAAAAAAGGACTGTTAAAATTTTACTCATTCTGGTTTACGTCATGCGGTGCATCGTATGTGTAGGTTGTAGGTGTTAGGTTTTAGGCGTTAGGACTGATAGAGATAATTAGATGTCATTTCAAACATCTCTAGCAGATCCTCGCCTACGCGAGGATGACATCTGGCATCACTCACACCACACATTTCACATTCCACATTATTTCCCATCCACCTGGCCCACAAAGCTGGAAATACCCAAGTCCGTAATGGTCTGGGCATACTTCTTGTGCATATACTCGTTCACGTTGTCGGAATCGTCCATCTGCAAAACGGTCAGGGCGGACTCGCGAACGTCTTCGTAGTTGATGGAACGGATAATCTTCTTGGTGGCCATAACGCTCCAGGGCGTCATGGAAAGTTCATCTACGCCAAGCCCAACGAGCAAAAGCACACTCATGGGGTCCGCACTCATTTCGCCGCAGACCGCCACAGGAATTCCTTCGCGGTGCGCCGCCATCACCACACGGTTGATCATGTGCAGAATGGCCGGATGGTGAGGTTGGAACATTTCAGTGATAAGTTCGTTGGTCCGGTCCACCGCCAAGGTAAACTGGATAAGGTCGTTTGTACCGATGCTGAAGAAATCCACTTCCTTGGCAAGCAGGTCCACAAGCATCACGGCGGCAGGCACTTCTATCATGGCTCCAATCTTGATATTGCCTACCTGCGCTCCTTCGGCCTTCAGCTCGTCGGCGCATCGCTTGATATACGCCTTCGCCTTGCGGAGCTCGTTGAGTCCCGAAATCATGGGCAACAAAATCCGGAGGTTCCCGCTCTTGTTTGCCCGGAGCAAGGCCCGCAACTGCGTGCAGAAAATGTCTTCGCGACTAAGGCACACGCGGATAGAGCGCCAGCCCATGAAGGGGTTGGCCTCGTTCACGGCGGTAAGGCCCGCCACCAGCTTGTCGCCACCGGCATCCAGGGTGCGGATCGTCACCGGACAGGGCGACATGGTTTCCAGGATTTCTCCGTAGGCCGCCTGCTGCTCGTCTTCGGTAGGGGCGTCTTTCTGGAAGAACAAGAATTCAGAACGGTAAAGACCGATACCTGTGGCTCCGAAATCTGTGACCTTAGACGCCTCCGACGGAAGTTCGATGTTGGCGTGAAGCGTAATGTACTTGCCGTCCCGGGTCATGGGCTCCAGACGGCGCATGGTGAACAGTTCCCGACGCTGGCGTTCAAAGACCTCTTGCCGTTCGTGGAACTTGCGGATGTCCTCTTCGTCTGGATTGACGATGACCATGCCGCCGGTACCATCTACAATGATGGTGTCACCGGCGTTCACCTGGGCGGCTACGTTCCTAAGGCCCGACACCGCCGGAATCTGCAACGACCTGGCAAGAATTGCCACGTGGCTCGTACGGCCACCCGTATCCATCACCAGGGCGCTGACCTGACCGGGCTTGATGGCAATGAGCATGCTGGGCATGATTTCGTGAGCCGCCAACACCACGCCCTGTTCCAGAGCCACGTCCTCCAGTACCGGACCGGAATCGTCCAGGGCGGTCATCAGGCGGTTATACAGGTCCCGAAGGTCTGCCGCCTTGTCCCGCATGGCCGGGGAATTGATCTTCTCGAATTTCTCGATGTAATTGCCCAGCACCACGTGCACCGACCAGCGGGCCGTCTTGTGCTTTTTCTTGACCATTTCCAGGACGCCGTTCACCAGGCCCGGGTCCTGCAAAATCATCAGGTGGGTTGCAAATATCAAGCTGTCGTGGACGCCGGTGCGGGTTTCAGAAATTTCCTTGATCTGGCCAATTTCTTTTGCCGTCTTGCTCACGGCCTTCAAGAACAGCTGTTCTTCGGTGGTGACCCGACTTTCGGGGATGGTTTCTTCGACGACGGAAATTTCCCTGTTGGTAATCGGGAAAACCTTGCCCATGGCAAAGCCCGGCGACGCAGGAACGCCCACCAATACAATGCGTAATGGTTTCTTGGATGTCTTGGAGCTAGAAGACCCCTTAGCCTGCTTCTTCGTTGAAGTTGTCATGGAATAACTGCTCCAACTTCTGCACGACCAGTTCTTCGTCTTCGCCGTCCACCTCGAACTTCACCTCGGAACCCAGGGGAATGGCCAGCATCATCACGTTCAAAATGCTCTTGGCATTGGCCTTGGAACCATCAAAAATTATGGAGACGTCACTCTTGGCAGGTCCCGTAATATCAACAATCATCCCCGCAGGGCGGGCATGAACACCAAGTTTATTGGTCACCGTAAGCGTCTTTACAATCATAGCCCCTCAGAAAATATCCACGTTGATGTCAAGACCATCGTTCAAGATGACCCTGAACAGGCTGTCGGCGGAATGGACTGTCTTGACCAGGTCGTCGTGCAGCTTGCGGTCCGAAAGAAGGGCGCCCACCGTGTTCTCCTTGGACTGGACCTTGGCAATGAGTTCGTCCAGGTGCTTGGTGACACCTTCCAGTTCGGCAATCAAATTGTTGGCATTCCCGATAACCACGTCCGTATTGGCAAAGAGGTTGTCGATAGGCGGCTTGACGCCATCTACCAGGTTGCCCACCTTGAGAGTCACCTCGTTCAGGCCGGCCAGGCTCTTCTTGAGTTCGGGGTCCGTGGTGTTCACAAGTTCCATCAGGCGGTCTTCCAAAGTTTCCGCCTTCACCAGCAGGGTGTTGAACCTGTCCTGGAAATCCTCGCTAGCGATGGTGCCCTTCAGGGCCCGCTTCACCGATTCCAGCAAGACCTTGGTACTGTCGCAAACTTCACCCGCCAGACCGAGGGCCTCGGCGATACCGGCGTCGAACTGACCCGTAATGGTGTCACCCGGCTCAAAATACTCCTCGGAGTCCCCGAGAATCATGCCAATCTGGCGTTCGCCCATGATACCGATGTTCTGGACTCGGATTTCGGAATCCTTGGGAATCATCACGTCGGTACGCAGGCGGATGGTCACCACCACGCGGTGGCCTGCAAGCTCGATGCTTTCCACCTTGCCCAGCTTGACGCCATTGACCTTGACCGGGTCGTCCAGCACCAGGGTGCTGACCTGGGTAAACCGCAGGTGGAAAGTGTTGAAAGTCTCTCGCGGGTCCTTCTCGTTCAAGAAGAACATGCCGAAAACCAAGATGACGATAGCCAGCAGGACGACAAGACCGACAGAGAAGTAAAGTGTGGTATTCTTCTTCATTTCTGCCTTAAAATAGCATTTTTACCATAATCTACACAAAGAAATCTTCTAAACAAGGGCTTTTCATTCATTCTCTTGGTTCTTAAATCCGAATTCCGAACCCCGAATTACCCCTCTACCCGGACAATGGGGCTGTTGTTTTCGATGCCGTTCACGTGCCGGTCCAGGTAATCGTAGAGCAGGGCATCCCTTTCGGCCTGGGGGAGCAGGAATTTTTCGCGGCCCTCCCGCTGCATGAAAATGTCCAGGTAGGTCATAAGCACACCGCCCGCCACGGAGACGTTCATGGATTCCGTAATGCCGTACTGGGGCAGTTTGAATTCGTAGTCTGCATGTGCCAGGGTGTCGGGGTGGTTCCCGTGGAACTCGCTCCCCAGGTAAAAGGCCGTAGGCTGACTCAGGTCAAGATCCAAAACCGAATTGGTGGTGTTGGTGCTGGCCACTGCAATCTTGTAGCCCTTGGCACGGAGCTTTTCCATACAGAGCATGCGTTTTTTGTACAGGTAGATGGACATCCACTTGTAGGAGCCCTTCAAGATGGACTTGTTCACGCTGTAGGCGTTGTCCTCTTCGATGACGTGGACGTCCTGCAGGCCGAAAACCTCTGCGGTGCGGATAACGGCGGAAATATTGTGGGGGTCGAACAGGTCTTCCAGCACCATGCAGAAATGGCGGGTACGGCGGTTCACCACTCCTGTCAGGAGTTCCCGACGGCGGTCCGTGACCCGCGCAAGCAAACTTTCCAAACTTTCTTTTTCGCTCATAAATTTTCCTTTTTAATTTCTTTTCAATCCTAACACTTCACCATCAAGCGGATCCTCGCTTTCGCGAGGATGACACCTCTTGAGACCAGCTTTACTAACCCCTAAATCCTAACCCCTATTACCTATTCTTTCACCTGCAGCGGCACAGGGACTTCCTTGGCCTGCCGACGCTGAATCTGCAACTTTTCAAAATCACCCAACTTCCAGGGTGCGCCATTCACCACGTTCTCGAAATCCAGAATGTACTGCACGTTCTCCATAGACTTGAGAGAGGCGCTCTTGAGCATGGGCTCCTTGTTTCCGCCGAAGTATTCTCCCGACGACTTCTTGATGTCCTTGACGATATGGTCAATCTTGTCGCCTACCACGCTCTTGAAAACCCGCATCTGCATAATGGAATTCAACACTGAATTTCCGGGGAATACGATAGCCGTTAACTTGTACCGAATTTCCTTGTCAGAGACGGGATCCATATCCAGGTAGGCCACAGCCGTTCCGTGCAGCGACCACTTGAGGACCTGGGCATGTCCATACCCGAAAAACACGTTCCGCATGCCGAGTTTCTGCCCGGCACTATCCTGCAAGGCCCAGAAGAATTCACCCGAAAGGCTCCGGCCGTTGCTACCGCTAAAGAACCGCCTGTCCTTGCTGGTGTATTCCAGCCGGTAGTTCGTACCCAGATAGGCGTTGATGAGTTCTGCCGTAAAAGGCATGTTGTCGAACAAGTAGCTGATGACATTTTGCCCCAGAGGAAGCGTACCCTTGTTCTCGTAAATGGCACGGTACTGCCGGCCTAATCTGGAATAGATTTCCGTCGCTCCCGTGATTTTCGGGTCTGCAGGCAATCCCCGCTTGGTAATTTCTACAAAGGGGGCGCAGAACTCTTCGTTATACTTGACCTTGGGCCAGGGTTTCTGATCTTCTTCTGTACAAAAACCGTAATCGATGTTCAGGCATTTCTTGACACCGGAACAGAGGGAGCGGAATCCCTCTTCGCCGCCGGACTTTTCGATCATGCGCTTGCGGCCGATTTCTTTCATCAGGGCTTCGCGCTTGCTTTCGGGCGAATCTGCGGCAAACGCCTCTGCACAGGCAAAGGCCAACAGCATCAAGAAAACAAGAACTCGCCTACCCACAGGAATCCTTTTGGCTATTGCCTAAAATCCAGGCTATCCTGGGGAATTACGGTGAAGGGTTTCAACACATCGAATTTAGAGACAGGACCCACGATAGAAATGGTCATCTTGTCGCGGGCAAAATATTTTGCAATCATGGCCTTCACCTGTTCAGGAGTGACGGCAGAAATTTCTTTCACGTAGTCCAGGTAGTGGTCAAAGGTCTTGCCCAGCAGTTCTCCCTTGGCAAAGATGGTGGCCGTAGAAGCAGGGGAATCGAACAAGCTGGGCAGACTTTCTATCAGCGCTTTTTTCGCCTGTTCCAGTTCTTCTGCCGTCGGGCCTTCTTTGGCCAGCTTTTCCACTTCTTCAAAAATCAGCTTCAGGGCAAAATCCACGGACTCCACCTTGGTCTGCAAGGCGATGGTGGTCATGGCGGTATCCCGATAGTCGTTGCCTACGGTGCTGTAGATGCTGTAGGCCAGGCCCTCGTCGCTACGCACGCGGTTCATGAGACGGCTAGTAAAGCTCCCGCCGCCCAAGATAAAGCTCGCCACTGCCGCCGGGTAATAGTCGGGATGGGGGCGTTTCACGAAAGGCTGGTTGATGGCGATGTTCGCCTGGGTAATGTCCTTGTCCACCACGAAAGTGCCGGGCTTACGCAGGTAAGCGAGAGGCTGCGGCGCCACAAAGGCGGAATCCGCAGGCTTAGAAGAAACGGTGGAAGTGTCCTTTTTCCAGTCGGCGAAAAATTCCTTAAGCATCTGCACGCTGGAATCCCGGTCCACATCACCGGACAGGGCAAAGATGATTCGGCTAGACTGGAACACCCCGCGAGAAAGCCGTTTCAGGTCGGCGTCAGTGACCTTCTTGTATTCGTCACCGGTAGCGTCCCACAGACGATTGTTAGGAGCGTAGTTCACCTTGGCACGCAGGGCCGAAAGCACCTTGGCAGGCGTATCGTAACGCTGTTCGTAAGCGGTGGCGGACTTGGTCTTCACAATTTCCAGCTGTTCCTTGTCAAAGGTAGGAGCGAGCAGCACCTTCTTTGTCAGCGCAAGCACCGATGGAAAGTCCTTGGTCAGGCAGTCAATGTCGAAAGAGGCGGTCCACACGCCGGCCGAAGAACCGACTCCAGCGCTGATAAACTCAAGGGTATCTTCCAGGGCACCGGGAGCGATACCGCCACCGCCGCCACGCCTAAGCATGGAACCCAGCATCTCGAAGGCGGCTTCGTCCTTGATGGAGGCGGGGACTCTCGGATTCTCGAAATAAACCGTAAAATTCACCAGGGGCAAACGGCGATCGCTCACGATGTAACCGGTGACACCTTCGGCTATTTCTACCCGGTAATCCTTCGGGTAAGGCGCTACGTAGTTGTATTCCGGAAACTGGATGTCCTTGTAACTGGCGGGGATGTCGGACTTTGCAGGCTGAGCTGCAGCACCGCTCTGTTCAGACACCGCGATGGAATCCTTTGGGGTAGCAACCGTCGCAGTATTTACCGTTGCAGGGGCAGGCGCGCTGGAACAAGCGGCAATAGAGGCCAAGAGGGCAGAGCCCACCAGCAACGATATGGTTTTCACATCATTTTTCTTCATCACCAAACAATATAGCTATTCCCTCATTCCAAATTGGACTAAGGATTTTCAAAATAATTTGGTTTATCGGGATTTTCGAATGTATATTATACTCATAGCCTTTCCGGTGGATTCTAATTCGGCCTCCCATGGAGCGCCGCCCGTCTCCAAGAGAGACATACCCACCCGAAAGGCTTTTTTTGTACCCGGAGCGATGACTCAGCTGAAACGGCCGGCCAGCTGCTTGCGACGGCGACCCCGTTCGGACACCACCGCTTCAATCAGGAACAGCAAGGCCGCAATCCCGAGGAAAATCTGGTAGCGGTCCTGGTAATTTTCAAAGCGGTCGCTTGCCTGGTCCTTCTTTTCGAGGGTGGCGATTTCGGTCAGCACCTTCTGCAGCTGGAACTCACCGGGGCTCGCGTAAAAGTACAACCCGCCGGTAGCGCTCGCAATTTCTTGAAGAGTCCCGTCTTCTAGGCGGGTGGTCACGATGTTCCCTTGCATGTCCTTTTTGTAGGCCACTTCTCCGTTCTTGGTCTTGACGGGGATTGGCACACCTTCGCGGGAGCCGATACCCACCGTGTAGATGCGGATGCCCATCTCGGCGGCTTCCTTGGCGGCATTGACGGCGGCGTCTTCAAGTTCTTCGCCGTCACTCATGAGGACCATTACCGAATACTTGCCCGCCCCGCCGGAGTTGCGGAACAAATCCATCCCCTTGCGGATGGCCTTTTCCAGGTTCGTTCCCGGCATGAGCCAGCCCGGCTCCAGTTCCCGAAGCATCATCTGCACGGTACCGTAATCCAGCGTCAGGGGAACCATCACCTGGGCCTCGCCGCTAAAGGCCACCAGACCCACGCGGTCGCCGGTGAGAGATTCCAGGAACGAGGCAATCTCGTGACGGCTACGCACCAGACGGTTCGGCTTGATGTCTTCGGCCAGCATGGAAAGGGAAATGTCCTGCAGCAGCACCAAGTCCAGACCGCGACGCTCCACGTGTTCTAGCTTATGGCCCCACTGGGGCCTTGCAAGGGCAACGAACAAAAAGGCAATCGCCAAAAGGAGGATCAGAACCTTGGCAAGCCTCCGCCAGGGAGACACGCTGGTCGAAAGCTTGGGCAGCATGGAAAGGGACACGAACCGCTCCGCCAGCTTTTTACGGCGGTAAAAAGCATAATAGAACAAAAGGGCAAAAAATGGCAGGGTAAAAAGTCCCCACAAAAAGCTCGGTTCCGCAAATCGCATGGACAGACTCCAGAAAAAAATCAACGCGGGGCAGGGCCCGCATACCCATGAATATACAAAAAACGGGCTTTTTCGCCCCATTTTTTCAAAAAAATGACCCCAAAAACGGGAAAAATCACATTTATTTGCGGGCGATGACTTTTTTGTTAAAAAAAAGATATATTTTACTTATTGGATTATAGGGTAAATCTATGGAAATCAATCCCTTTGTAGTCGAAATCGATCTCATAAGCATCGCCATTCTCCTGATGGTGCGTTATGGCATCACGGAGCGGGCCTCCCGCCTCAGGGAAGTTCATGTTTTCCGATACCTGGTGGACCTGTCCATCGCTTTCTGCGTCCTGAATTCTACAGGACAGTTCATTCCCTCCACTTACATCCCCGTCATCAAGATTATCAACGGCCTCAAGATCGTCACCTGCATCTGCATGGGTTGCTCCTGGTTCCTGACCGTATTCTTTATTACATCCACTAGCACCTACCACCTTCGCAATAAGTTCATCCCCATATTGTTGCCAAGCCTTGTGGTAAGTGCCATGGCCATCATAGATGTCTTGAGCAACCTGACAGAACCGCCTCTCGACATGAGACCCCATGTGTGGATTTTGCTGAACATCCTGACGATTGTCTATGTGGTATCCGCGTCGATCCTGTGCCTGACCAAGGCCCGCAAGTGCACCAACAGGATTCGCCGTCGTACCCTTTACCTGCTTTCGGGAGCCATGGCTTTCCCCCTGCTTCTGCTGGTGGTACAGGCCAAATTCTACGATATGCCCATCACGTCGCCCTCGTTTGTCATCGTCACTCTGTTTATACACCTGACCTCGTTGCGCAGGAGAATTACCGTCGATGAAATTACCAAGCTCAACAATGACAACAAACTTGCAGACTACCTGGATGCCATTACCCAAAAACAGAACCCTGCCAAGAGACTGTTTTTTGTGAAAATCGACATTGACAAGTTCAAGGCCATGAAAAAGAAATACGGGGGTGTGGCCGCAGCCATAGCCCTCCAAAAAATGGCCTCGTTCCTACGACAGCAATGCATCAATCGCGGCTCTTTTATCGCCCGTTACAGCACTTCGTCTTTTGCCATTGTTACCGAATGTAACGATTTCTCCGAGATAGAAACTCTGGCCAACAGGCTGATTGCCACCAGCGCCACCAGCGAAGAACTTGCCCAGGGCCCTTGGCCCATTACCTTCTCCATCTACTGGTCCGAATTCGGCACGCCCACCACCAAGACGGTTGACGATCTAATCGAAAACTGCACCAGGAACTGCTACAAACCTTCTGTAGGTGGGGAGTAGCCTACGGAATCCGCACAAAGCGGGTGTTGGCAAGAATCAGTTCCAGCAGAATGAGGAGCGCCCCTACCAAAAGCCAGGGGTAGAATTTTTCGGCGTAGCGGGCGTAGGCCACCGTCTCGATTTCGGATTTTTCCAGCTGGTCTATTTCGGAATAAATTTCTTCTAGCTGTTCCTTGTTTTCGGCACGGTAGAACTTCCCGCCGGTCTTTTGCGCCACCGCCTTGAGGGTGGTTTCGTCGATGCCTTCTTCGGGAGTAATATCCCGCTCGCCCCAGGAGATTTCGCCTGTCCAGGGGTTCTGCTGGAAACTCAGGATTTTACCCTTACGCTTGCCTACGCCTACGGTATAGACCTTCACCCCGATGGACTGGGCCACCTCGGCCGCACGGACAGGTGAAATGACGCTGGCGTTGTCCTTGCCATCGGTCAGGAGCACCACCACCTTGGACTTGGCTTCGGACTTTTGCAAGCGGGCAAGAGCGTTCATAAGGCCATCGCCAATGGCGGTACGGCTTCCCATAATAGAATCGTGGGCCAGGTCGTCTGTAACGCCCAAAATTTCAAGCAAGGAACCGTAATCCAGCGTAAGGGGGCACTGGGTAACGGCACGGGCGCCAAAGGCGGAAAGACCGATACGGTCGCTGTGGCGTTTCTGGATGAATTCTGCAATAACCTGCTGGGCATAACCCATGCGGCTATATTTCCAGTAATCACCGGACTTCAAAATCCGTTCGGCGTTCATCACCCCGAGCTTCGCCTGTTCTGTGCGGGTCAACATGTCCAGCGTGCCCATGGAGCCAGACACGTCCAGCACCAGCATAATATCCACGCCGTCAGTGTTGGTGTATTCCACCTCGGTAGCATTCTGGGGGCGGGCAAGGGCCACCACAAAGCAGCACAGGGCTGCAAGGCGGAGCGCCGGCACAATGTGGCGCATGCGCACCCGATGACTAGGCGATGCTTTTTTGGCTATGGCAAGGGCCGGGAACTTGATGGTGCTCTTGCGACGCTGCTGGCGGTAAATGTAGAGCGCCACAAGCACGGGAACAAGCAGCAACAGCCAAAAGGCTTCGGGATTCTGAAAATGTAACGAACCGATATCCATCTTGACTCCAAAAAATCTTTTCGGACACAATATACAATTTTACAGAACGGGAGACCACCCGGCGTTTCAACTTTGGATTCTTCGCTTTTCCATATCATCGAGTTTCGTGCTGATTTCCTCAATTTTTCTATCCAATTCATTCAAACGGTGCACACGATCAGCTTCACTCTTATCGCGCAGCATCATCCCATCAACAAACACGGAATTCAACAACGCCACACCGACAATTCCGCCAGCAAAGACAAGCGCGCAGAAGCCGATACGGACAGCTGTTTCAATCCACCAAACACCCTGCCAAATGTCCTTTTTTGAACATTCTTCTGCTATTTTTACAGGAATGTCATGCCACCCATCATAAGTAAACAATCGGAACAAAGAAAAAACTGATGTTATTGGGTCATTGAAAAATTCTCGACCTATTCCAAAGTGGTCTGAAGCCCAATAAAAGCCAAATCCAACAAAGAACAATAGTATTCCAAAAACGATGATAATCGGAATAGACTTTATCATGGCATGTTTAGCGCCTTCCCACAAATCAACCAGGTACTTTTTGAAAATCCTCAGCAAACGGACCAATTTTAACAAGCGAACGATTCTAAGTATAATCATGGCATACATGCCTGAAAGAAGCTGGTATTCATCTTTCAACATAAAAATAGACGTTATTGAAGCAATGACAACTACCATATCTAATATATTCCATTTATCAAGATTGGCCCAAGATATATGTGTTTCTACACCTTCCCTAAAAAAGAATTTACTTCCAGCTTCATAAATTTTAAGCGCTATTTCTATTAAAAAAATCAAGGTGAAAAGCGCATCAAAGAACAAAAGGCTAGCCATAAAATCTTTTTTCGCCACATTGGAAAGCACTAATAGAACCGCAACAATAGTACTCGCAACAACTACAATTACATTCAATCGCCCATATAAAAAATTATCAATGTATTTTTTTCTATCACGTTTCTCAACAATCAACCCAAAAAGAATAAGAAAAGACAAATTGTTTAACGGACAGTTTAAATAAGTCCTTAACACCGTAGAGGATTTGATAAAATTACCCATCCAGGTATCATCAGTCCACCAAAGGCTCCAAGAAGGAACCGCACCTCCTTTGATTTGCCAAATGTTCACACCAACAAAAACAATTATTGCCCAATAAATTATTCTATGCAATAGCGAGTTGTAACGGAAAAGAATGTACAGCTGATACCAGAACTGAGCAGCCTTATATCGCAAATTAAACGTTTTTTTAAGCACAACTGAAAGAAACGCACAATGCGAATCAAGACCAAGAAGAAATAGGGAATGTAAAAAATTGAACCATTTTTTCCCAATAAAGCTATAATCGCCGGCACCCAAATATTTTTTTTCTTCTTCGTACCAGTGTTTACCACCTTTATAAAATCCACTGCGACCAAAGCGAAAATAATCCCATCCAGACACAAACGCCAATTCAAGAAGAAGAAGAAAACACACAAAAACAAATCCGGCCCAAAGCGAAGCACTCACTAAAGTTTCAACATCTGGAAAATTCTCCCCCAAAAAAACATTGTATTTTATGCAAACACCAGCATTTGAAAAAAAAGCATACATAAGCCACGAAAGGCAAGTAAGCCAAATAAGAATCTTTCTTAACTTCGTCCCATACTTTGCTTTATGCTTACCGATATCGTTCCACAAAGACTTCACACACGCCTTTATTCTATTCCAAAGAGATTTGGCGCATTTTTTTTCACCCTCAATTCCATCATTTCTTTTCCAAAAATGCCATACACGTTTCAAACATAAAAGGCAAGCAATCACAATACATATGATAAAAAGAACAAAGAAATAACCAACAAGACAAAAGAACAAATTAACAACATTCATATCCGATGGCCATGGAAGCGCGGCAATTCCGTGTTCCACCAACCAAACGAAAAAAGAAAGAATATTCAGCGAAGAAGTAGCGTCTTCACGAAGCCAAACAAACAGCAAAAAAGCGAATGAAACAACAAAAAGAACTAGACTTTTTCTGAAAAAATTATAAAAGAAATTTCGACTTTCTTTTTCTTTTATATCTTTACGTTCGCTAGTTATTTTACTTGTCTGCATGAATATCAGCCCCGACAAAACGACATAATAAAGAATCATTTATAACAGAACAATCATTCTCACACTTGCTCTGTTTATAAACATTGTAATAGGCATCTATCAAATACTCATTGCCTTTCTTCAAAGAATCACATGGATAATTCAACAACAGCTTGGCAACAATAGAATCAGCACCAACAAGAGTACCATAACCGATATTGCAGAGAGAATCTCGTTCCGCCACTAAATCTACAACTGTAAATTTACCGGAAATTTTGATGCTGTCTTCCCTCCATATATTGTCTTTCACCCAAACATTTCCATTTCTAGAGTAAGCTGTTTCATATATGCGAACACTCTCAACATTTGCATTTGTAGGGAAAACTGGCATCTGATCCACATTTGCTTTAGAAAAAATGGTACTGTCATATAGGACCGCTTGGGTTCCATTTGGTGTCTTAATTACCGGTAATCTATCCCCTTTAAACCCGGCAACGACTCCTTTTATTTTTGACCGCTTTTGGTCTGGTTTTTCTGGTTCTGGGTTAGAAATAAACCGAATTTTTTCTCCATCCATTTTTACACAGCGGACGGAACGATAATCGTATTCAAAATTTTCAAATTTAAACTCCACACCATCCTTCGCCTTGCCAATACTCGCAATATAGGCTTCTTTTTCATTTTTCATGGCGTACGTCCACCAGCTGGCTTTTTCATCCTGTTCCCTAATAGCACGCACCTTATCATTGGCATTATAATACCCCGTCGGCAAAGCTGAGAAACCTATGGAATCCGAACCATCCCAAGAACGAGACTTCAAAGCCACAACAGCAATAGAATCATCGCCAAATCGTTCCGACATATATTTTGCCAAATCTTGCCATTCTAACAACGTGGGCAACCGCCATCCACTAGGGCACGCTTTAACGGCATTATTCCAACTATAAAAACGTCCTCCACTCTTTGGCAATTTAGACTCAACACTGCCACTATCTTTTGTGTCATAATCCAAATTATACGCCATCCACCAAACGCCATTAATTTCAACAGCCTTGTATTCTAAGCTATCTCTTGAATCTTTAAAACTTATCTCCGTAGCAACAATGTTATGAATCAAATCAAGGGTTTTAAAGAAATAAGAATCTACAATGTAGAAGAAAATTAATACAATTAAAACATAGAGTAAACAGCCACCCAAATGTTTTTCAAGATCAACCTCAGACTTTGATTCTACATATCCTTTTTTTCGAAACAGTTTTTTCAAATCAGTATATTGTCGAATCCTGGACAAAATCTCATCTAGTTTCTTTTTTTCATCCGGACTTAGGAATTTCTTGATATTCAAATCATTTGCACACTTTTCTACAGCCTTGGCGAATTCAGCTTTTATACTCGCACTATCTAGTTTATTAATAAAGGTTTTGTATTGTATGGGAGGGTAATTTTTGTCTTTCTCGATTTCGGCCTTTATCGCGTCATATACGATTTTTAAAGAGCTTTCTATTTCTTCATTTGAATAACTTTCTAATTTTGGCTCTTTTTTACCATTAAGCGCACTGAACAGAAGGTGTTTACAAAAAAATCTCCATTCTAGGTTTTTTTCTTCATTTATAAAATCATCAATTTCATTTTTTATCAACTCATCCGATTCTAATTCTTCACCGCCTCCCTTTTCAACCGCTTCCCTATCCGCATTTGTTTCTACAAACATTTCTTGATCAAACCACTTGACAATCTTATTCATCTTGTCAATACGAATCTCATTCTTATTTGATTTTTCATCTTCCTTTGGGTTTACAATATCTTCTAGCTCTGAAACCCAGCGCTCTACACGAGAAATGCGAATAGAAAGTCTTTCTGCATCAGAATAAAGCTTTAACTTATCTTCCCGCCCCAGAAGAAAACTGACAACATCATACTTTTTAAAATTACGTATCTCATCCTTTGCAATTTCAACAAGTCTTTTATATTGCGATTCGCTCACATCCAGCGATATACGCAACTCATCCAGTTCCTCTTTTTCCTTAGACGAAAGGATGCCGTCATTGCCATAATATTTGGCAATCTGAGCCTGTAAAAAATTTAGGGCGTTGATTTTTTGTTGCTGTTCTTTCCGACCAAGTTCTTCGTTCGGCATATTAACCTTCCATTACTGCAATTTCGCCTACAGACAAGGCTTCTAAGCGCAAAAGCGTCACCTTATTTGGGAACTCATAGTTCTCAACATTCGGCTTTTCCAAAAAACACTCGCGGCAATATTCGCCACTTTCATCTTGCGGCTTGCCTATAAAAAGAATCTTCTTTGCGTAATTTAAAGCATCCGAATCACCAAGATCTCGCTTTATTAAGAATACTTCCGACAATTCATCCATTTGACACAGTACATGCTTGACATCCACGTCACCATGGTCAAGATAGTCGTAATTTGCACTCTTCTCCATAAACCGGAATGCGCTAAAGTCTTCAAACTGGCTTTGCAATTTCGGTTTCACGGCCTGCGTCAGCACACTAAGCAAGCTCTTAAATCCAGCATCCTCCGCAAAGACGCCCTCGCGAAGAATCCTGTGCAAGAACACCCCAGCCGTAACAAAATCTTTTTGTTTCTTGAAGAACCTTTCAAGGCCAGTCTTTATTACCAACGAAATAAACTGCCCCACACCATCGCCGTCCATTACCTGCGACAACAGGGATGCGCGCCATTCCCTAAGGCGGTTCACCATATCACGGATGTCAATATTTTTCTTTTCAAGTTCTGTTGAAAGGATGTTCCTTTTGTCTATGAATATGCCCGCAATATGCCCTTTCAGTTTCACAACCTGCTTTTCGTTTGAAAGGTCATCTATCCTTTTTGCCAACCTATTAATGAAGCTCCTATAATATTCGTCCGTGTCTTCGTACTCCCGTTTTTTCTTATGGAGCATGAACGAAAAAATCAATATAGACACAAATACTACCACATAGGTAATCGATGGGATTTTGGTGGTCAAAATATCCGCAGAACCATTTATAATGCACGCAATAGTCATTGCGATAACATACCCCACCCAAGACAAGGCAAATCGCATTACAAGGAGTCGCCTTTTGACATCTATCTCATCGAGAACAGCACGTCGTTCCTGTTCTTTTTCCTCTTTTTCTTTTTCCAGATTCTGCCGATCTTTTTCCAGTTTCTGTTGCAAGCCTTCGCAAAGACCATCCCTAATTCTGCTGTCACCCAAAGTCTGAATAATGCTTTCACTTAAAGTATTAAGGGAAAGGCGAGAATTCCGGGCTGCTTCTATGCTCTGTTTCTTTTCCTCGATATTCTGTGAAATCATCTCGGAACGTGTTATTCCGCTATCATGATCTAGATTCACCTCGTAGGAATCATCTTCCTGCTCTTCGCCGTTTTCCTTAGCAAGGAGCGTGGTTGTCTCGTCCAATTCTCTAGTTTTTTTGCGGATGTGAGACGATTCCTGGCGGATGGTTTCCTCACTATCCTTAATAAACCCACGCAATTCGCCAAAAGATTCTACGCCATCTGCAGTAGGCAACACCGCATAATTCGCAAATTCATCGTCCTGAGCGAGCTTTCTGTTGGCATTCACAAAGAAGTCAACGGCATCATTAAAGCAATCCTCAAAAACAGGCGGATTACGGTCAAACGGCGTTCCCTCAAAAATCGGGTCATCATTTCCAAGCAATTTCGAAAGGGCCGCTTCTTTTTCGGGCAGGCTATATTGATCGTCATCAAAGAACGATAGGCATTTGGTCTTAAGACTTTCCAGTTTCTCGTTTATCTCTGGAGTCACCGCGGCCATAATTTGTTCCTGACTTTTCTTCTGTTCCAAGAGCGGCATCACCGACTTCTCAAAAATGTGAGAGAACATTCGCAAATGCGGTGGAAGAACCTTCTTGACGACGTCCGTGATTATCTTGTTGACATCGACTTTTTTTTGCGATACTTTTTCCCTGTTCAATATTTCTAGACAGGTCTGGCGCACCATTTCGTCCGTAGCCTTGTCTTCACGGAATTCCAGAACAGCAAGTCCCAACGCATAAATCGGACGGTCAGCAGGCACTTCCCCTGCTGGGAAAAGTGTATCGTACTTGCAAACAGCAAGCGAGGCGTATTCACCCATGATTTTAGCCAAGGAAGCCTGCGTCAGATTCAAGGAAGCCCCCTTGGCATTGGTATTTTGCATCAAGAGGATAGAGAAATCGTCTTTACTTTTTTTGATTTCGACCAACTGGTGAAGGACACTTTCTGAAGTCTTCCTAAATTCGTCCTTTTTCTTTGCCAGGGCATCTTCAGAAAGATTTTCGAAAAGGAATGCCATATCCGACGCAAACAGGAATACATCTACACGGAACTTGAGTTTTTCTTTTGCACGGACCTCGTCAATTGCCTTAAAGAATTCCTGCAGCTGGGCCAAGCTTCTAGATTCATGAGTTGGCAGCACAAAACAGATATGTAAAGCCCTGTCCTGAGAATCACCGGGATTGTCAGCAGTCACCTGCAACCTTTGGCGTTTTTCAAAGAAGTTCTGCAGAAGAGCTTCTCGGCCATCCATGTCAATCCTGCACGTTTCTCTTAGGGATTCCGCATCGTATTCGGCAAAAATCCCAACCTCATCACTTTCTTTATATTGCAGGATACGGAAATATGCGCTGACACCCTCCTTTGCATCATCCACATACCTACCGATACCAAGGACTAACGGCTCGGTATTTTCACCAAGCACCACAAAAAGCGTGTGACGCATATTTAACCTCGTTATAGAGCTTCTATCAGTTTCAATTCCTTGATGACAAGTTCACCTATTTTCTTGTGTTCTTTCATCTCAAGATCAGAAGCCTTGATATTGACGCCACTTAAGCCCTTACCGGTTTTCAAGTCATAATACTGACTTTTAGCTTCGGCAATAAACTGGGCCATTTTTTCTTCACCCTTGACGTTGTATTCATTTTCGATGAACTTGTTAAATTCATCGATAGGCCGCTTCTGCCTAAAAATTTCAAAAGCCTCATCGCGATACTTGGTGCCCATACTGACCCAGTAATCACTCAAAGGATTGCCATCTTTCTTACTACGATATTCGTAGCAGTCTCCTTCATGACGAATCAAACCAAAAATAAATCCCTTGACCCAAGCGCCCAAAATATCGTCTTCATCCGCTTCCTTGGGCATTAGGCTCCAGTTCTCGCGTATCATCTTCAACAACATATCGTCGTCAAAATGGGAACTGGGGCGAGATTCGTTGTCCTGATTTTTCTTGTATTCTTCTTCGTAACGCATGATTGACGCCTGCGTGTATGCAGGGTACACACCCGTTACGCGATAGGCGATAATGCGGTCGTGCATGCCGATACTCGTGAAGGTGACATCCGGGTTTTCCGTAATGGTCTTCTTGAAAGCATCGTCCTTTTCCAGTCTGGACGTTCCTTTTTCGGGGACACCGATGTAGTAGGCATCCTGAGGTTCGTCGTCGGAATTGTACCCCTGCTTGTCATAACGGGCCAAAATCTGCGACTTATCCTTTATCAAATCAAGTAGGTTCTGGAATTCCGTATCGGAAAGGGCGTTAATCACCTCATCAATAGATCGTTCCTTGAAATTCTTCACCGTATCAAGCTTGTCCGTATAGGCGAGAAGCGAGATGACAGCAGATTCTGCACTCTGGCTGAACACGGAGAAAATCTTTCCATCGCCATTCAGAGCCTTCAGGAATTCGCTGACCTGGACTTCTTCAGGCTTAAGCACTATGCTTGTAACAGTCTTGTCGGTTAGGTCAATCTGGAATAGCCTAGATTTTGTTTCAGCACCATGTGCGGCATTTTGCAAATCGGTCAACCGATCATTCAAAAGCCCATAAGCAGCATTGGCAGCATTTTCGATTGAAGAAACAACAGCCTTTGATTTTTCCAGCATACTCAAAAGTTCTGCAAAAATCGCACTGGCAATAGAGCGGCGCTGGATTTCACGTTCCTGACGGACCAGCTGATTAACATCCGCAGAAACCGCATCCCGCGCGTCGTTTAGGCCCTTCTTGAAAAACTTTCTGCTGATCTCGTTCAAATCAGCAACGTCTGTTTTCAAGTTCTGCTCAAGACGAGAGAGGTTGTCCGTTAGGTCCTTCTTTTCGTTTTCCATTTCACGAGCAAAGATATTTACCTGAGCGACAATGGAATCCAGCACCTTCCCTGTCAGACCAATACCACCATTCTTGTCAAGTGTCTCCTTGACAAGTTTATCCAGATTTATCTGAAGGCGCTCAGAAATGCCTTTGCGCACCTTCTGTAACGACTCTTCCGTCTCCTTGGTTCGAATCCTATAGGAGGCTATTTCACTTTCTACGTTCTTCTCGTTTTCTATTTCAAAGTCAAACTTCGGCTTTACATCCATGATTGTATCAATCAGATGGTCGTTGCCCTCGTTTTCCCTAATATTCACTTCAGGCTTATCAATCCAGCCATTCGCAACCATATTCGCATCGGCATCAGAATTTTTCAAGCCGTCAATAAGGCTCATTGCCGCCTTTGTCGAATACACATCGCCAAGACGTCCGCCACGGTAGATGATTTCGCAGGCTCCCATACCCGAAACCCACGCCACCTTGTCCTTAATATTGTAAGTCCCAGCACCAATACGCTTTTCCAGGTTGTCACTAACACTTGCCGAAGCATTGCCCAAAGCCCCTGCAGAAGTGACCAAGCCAAGGCTAACCATTTCAGCCAGAGAATCAACAGTCTTATAGGTATCGCTATTCCTGGTCTTGTTGTCAATTAGGAACATAGCATTGAAGGGATACCCCTTAATCTGGTAGGGTTCCTTCAGGTACTGGAGTGTCACGGAATTGGAAGCATCCAAACTCATCAAGTAATCCAAGTCCATCAGGGCGCCATAGGCATTGGGGCCAACCTGAGCCATGCCAGACTGTGACATCAGTTTGAACACATCCGGAAGCACGGCGTAACCTGTCAGTTTACAATCCGCCTGCACTTCCTTAATTAGGCCGGCCATGTTGATGAACGTGCCGCAGCCCGTTCCACCACAAATAGAAAACACCATGTGAATTTCAATATAGGGCGAATCGTCCATGGATTCGTATTTCGGATTGTCATGGATGGTTGCATTTGTTAGGTTGGCGATAGCCTCTGCCAGACGGTTCTTGGCATAGTCCCTATTGACAGTCAAGGCGAAACGACCATTGGTGCGAATCTGCCCCGCACCGGCAGTAATAGACTTTAGCGAACGGGTATTCCTTGCCGGCAGCCAAGAGAACTTGTCCTTGTTGCGTTCATAGATTGCCATGGGACCTTCCACCTGAATCGGCAGTTTTTCGTCATTGGTCAGTTCTACCGTCCGCCCATCAATAGTCGTCAAAGACTTCTTGTAGGCTCCGCCATCGGTATCTACCCCCAAAAAGCGAATCATGGGCGGAATTTCGCCATAGGTTTCAAGAAAACGTTTCTTGGTGTGCAGCAAGGCGGTCATACCTGTACCACCCAAGCCAATGAAGAGACAGCGTTTGATTTTTGTCTTTGCCATAATGCAATCCTCTTTGTTATAAACTTTTACTGAATTGTCAACTTAATTTCGGTTCCATCAGAAATGGATTTAAGGTTGTAGACTTCACCCTTACTCAATAAATTTGAATCCGCCGTAAAATCAGCCGTTTTATACCGCAGACGAATACGTTTTCTTGACGAAGGTGAAAACACAACATCGGAAACCCAGGGGCCCGTGGAGTCCTTCATATATAGAACCTTACCGGTGAACAACTGGGACAGCGCCGATTCCTGTTTGGTTCCACCCTTGGTGCAAACCACTTGCTTGCAGCCACCAATGCGTAGGACTTTGTAGAAGTTACCGTATTCTACAACAATAGAACCTCCCCTAAACTTCGGATACACCTGATTTCGACCCATGCCAAACCAGAGCAGCAACAGGGCAAGCAGCACAATCAAGACCCAGAACAGGACTAGAGCCACCGGATTCCAGATATGTTTCTTCACCACGACAATCTCGCTTAGGACAGCGTCATCGCTCCTAAGGTCTGCCACCTCTATGTCGTTAATACGGTCCATACCCCCCATGTCAATGGCGCGGAAGTACCAATGGTGCCCTTTCGCCTCCGCTGCTCGCCCTAGAACGAAACCAACCTTAACGGAGTCCATGTCCGGAGTAATCCGGATATTTTCCTGCTTTGCCCCATTCACGAAAATTTCAAGTTCCGCAGGGTCTACCGGCACAAACTTGCCATTGTCGCTCCTCTTGAACACGCCCAAAGTTACGGCAGATCCATACCTCCGGGCATCCTTGTTAAATTCAAAGGCTATTGTGCGGGTCAAAGTATCTGGAATGAAATCTTCCCACAAGAAATCATCGTATTCCTTTGTGGAACCCCAGGCAACAATATCCTTTTCTTCAGCAGTGCAACCAATAAGATTCACCGCTACAAAAAACACCGCAAAAAGGCGAAGCAGATTAGCGAACATAGAACCTCATTGTTTTTTCGGGTTTATTGACCAAGAGCATCTTGACAGGAACATCCAGAATGCGGATTAGGGAATAAGGCGACTTGTCCATCCCTACCGCAGGGACAAACTTCAACGAAATCGCTTCGTTGTAGTCTACCGGCAGAGAATCCTTCAATTCATCCTGGCTCATCTTGAATTCGGGCTTAAAACGAATGGTAAAATCATCGCCAAGTTCAACAACGGCATCCACATTCACATACGGATTGTCTTCGCTACGCACAAGAACCTTGAAGCCGCCGGGAACGCGCCCTGCACCGTCATTGGGCGTAAACTTGACAACCACGTCATTTTCAAAGCCGTCACGCAAATTGTGGGCAACGCTCTTTTGCGGCGTCAATGAAATAATGGCGTCTATATCAATCCCCTGGACCGTTTCAAACCGGCAAATTTCCTTTTCACGAATAAGGACCTCGCCCTTCCGTGCGGCGTCCGTCAGCATAATGTAATAGCCAAACACATCCTTCGACTGGGCAATCTCGCACCAGGAGTTCAGGACGTTTTCCAGCTTTTTCTTGTCCACATTATCATCGCCATCAGTCATGAGCTTCATAACATCGATACGGTCGATAGAGAAAATCTTGTCTATGGAATACAAAATGGGGGCCGAAATATTCGTATTCGTCACCTTGTCGTTCTTGTAATCCTTGATTTTCTTTATAAGGGCCGACTTGCCCTCGGACGTTGCAGGGTACCTCCATTCCTCAAGCATTTCACTATCCTGGAACGGAACCACGACAATTTCGGTCCGATCGTTGGTAACAGACTCGATGTCCTTGGCCATGGCATTTACGACCTTTTCATAAATATCCGGAGACCCGTTATAGCCCTTCATGGACAGGGTCACATCCCACAGATAAGTCAAACGCACATCCTTGACCTGCTGGGCTAGCAAGACTTCCGGGAAAAGAAGCGCCCCCAGCAAAAGGGACATGAATAAATAAAGCTTTTTGAAGTATTTCATAGTATTAGGAATATAACATTTTATTTACGGAAGGCAATAAAAATCCCAAAAAAACACAAAAAAAGACACGTATTTGTGCCTCATTCAATACAACGTTTCTCACAAGCGTAAAACAAGGTAACGTGTAATTTAGGCCCCCCTAGAACAGACTAACGAAAACTATTTTAACCAAACGATTATTCCAACTTGGAATATTTGCAACAGTTAGTATCATTGACCCTACTTTCCGGTGTTGGTCCATTTTAGATAAAGGCTAGTTTAATGGGATTCACTGAACCATGCTATTCCGCATTCTTGACAAGGCGTACAGAGGCGTATAGCACCGTTTCCTCGTCATTGATTCCGTCGAAGCCTTCCTTGAAAGACACGCTATCGTAACACTTGCCTCCTTCGTCAACCCAGAAATGCGCCAAGTAGTCAAGATCCTCAAAATCACCACTGCAGAAGCTCATTCCGCCAGGAACCATCGAAAAACCATATCTGTCGGAACTTGACTCAATCCATTCCTCTGAGGCGATGACGCTCAAAACGTCCTTGCAACGGGAATCCTTCTTCGCGAAGCGAACCATCGTTTCCCATTCCTTTCGTGTTGGGAGGTGCCAGCCTTCAGGAATGGCGGCTTCCAGTCCATTCTCGCAATACAGGTAACCGTACTTGTCGAAGTACTGATAGTCGTCATCATAGGCGACGCAGTCATCCGAATCCAACTCGAATTTCAGGTTTTCCGCCAGCCATACCTGGTTGCCGATTTTGCAGGTCTTGTATTCGGTGCCGTCGCGCGGGTCTACAAAGGTCCCCATTTCGGCGGCGGTTCTTTTTGCGATCTTTTCGCCCTCTGCCTGAGGCTGGGCGGATTTCTTGGCGGACATAGTCATTACGGCCATAAGCTTTCCATTTTTTGTAGTTAACTTGTTTTCTGCTTAGTGAAAAATTAAGTAAAAAAGGGGGCTTTAGGCACATTTTTAGGGGGCACTTTTTTTCAGCCCCAATTTTTGCGGCATTTTGCCCTGTGTAGAAGTTCCTGTTTTTGCTACCCCAAAAGAATAAACCGCAGGGATAAAGCCTGCGGTTCAATAATGCGAGAACTTTTAAGGTTCCAGTTTTGGGAACTGAGTTTTTTGAAAGGCTGTCGCCCCTATGAGGAATCCTCCACAGACTTTCACAATGGTTTGTTTATCTTTAAGTACTAATCATACATTTCATCTGGATCATATGGACTATCCTCAAGAGGCACCTCAACCTGTGGATTATTATCCATTACGCAACGAACAGAAAGATAACAACCGATACTAAAATCTACGCTTTCCATATTTTCATATGCAAAAGCCCCTCTGGCCGTTCCCGAAGAAGTCCAAAAATACGCTGCATTATGCAGACCTTTCCAATAACCCGCTTTCATACCGGCGGGAAGCATTGTAAAAACAAAGTAATTGTTGCCCCCCTTATCGCTACCATCCGCCCCCCTCCAGTCAATTGTATCGGCCTGAGATTTAAGCGTAGATCTGTCCCCTACGGTCTTTATCAAAGTGACAAATTCATTATCACTAGGCAAATGCCAACCATTCGGGCAAGCCAATTTAGCCTCTTCCCATGTATATAAGCGTCCATAATAGCTACAATTTTTTTCATCACCTTCATAACAAAGGCTTAATGGTGTTGCAAACTTCATATTTTCGGTCATCCATCTCTGATTTCCGATCTTGGCAGTTATGTAGATTTCTTTATTTCGGGGATCTGTAAAATATTTAATAGATGAAAGAGTTTCTTCTCTAAGTTTTTTTCGTCTTTCCTCCTCCTGGCGTTTTTTCTCAGACTCTTCTGCTTCCTTTTTCGCTTTTTCCTCCAGTACGCGACCACACCATTCTGTTGTTGAGTTGTACTTTGCACTACCACGATACATATAGCTAAACAGATTACTACAACTTAAAGAGTATTCTCCATAGCCACAATAATTGACATCAAAAGATTCTGCATTTGCATGTAACGAGAACTGAATCACTACCTTTTGGGGATTTTCACAATGTTTTTTTAATACGCGGTCAAAATCGCTATAAAGCAGCTTTTTCCCAGTAGCAGGGAAATCAAACATCTGCATTCCTGGCAATCCTTTCGCCTCAACAACCCTCACACCCTTATCCGTCTCAAAATAACGCCAATCAACATCGCCTAAAACACTTTCAACAGCCCTACCAATGGTTGTCTGCTCGTAGCCCGGCAGGGTTGAGTTTTTTACAAAATCCATCTCTGAATTACAGCCCGCCATAAGGGTTGTCAAAGAAATAGATCCAAGCCATAAGAGAATTTTATGATTCATTTTTTCCTCCTGATAAAAGTTTTGCTTCAATAACCTGATCCTATTAGTACCAGCGACAGTAAATGGCCCCCTACTCCTTAACACATTCCACTTCGGTGACCTCTAGAGTCCCTTCTTTTTCGGCGTCGTCCTTAATTAGCCAAACATACGCATCAACATTCTTCTTGGTTTCATCCAAGGTCACTTCATTCGTTGCCCAAAAATACTTTTCAAACTTATTCCATTTTAAAGTTTGCTCTTTCCAAACATCGGACGCTTCTGCCCACACATAAAAATATCCGTAGTCCGTTATTGATGGAGTTTGCACCTCAAAATAATGGCTAGCCCCTTTGTAGGAATACTTAAGAGCAGCACATCCAGAAATATCCTCCGTTGAAGAATCCTTATTCAAAAAATATTTGATTAAGACATTCGGGAGTCCTTTTTCCAGATTAGTCAAACCTAAAGAATATTCCGCCCTTATCGGGAATACACCTGGATCCATTTTTATTTTTGAGGTTCCACTATCGCCTGCATCATCAAAAACAGTCCAGTTCTCCCCCATGGAGAAAACCCAACGCAGATTTTTGCAAAGGAATTTCTTGCCCTTATGTACACTTCTCTTATTCTGGTTTTCTTTAATTACACCTTCCGCATCCTTATCGCAATCCCCGAGGCCATAGTTTTCCCACCAGAACTTATCCACGGTCTTTTCGAAATCCGGAATAGTTTCGGAGAGTTTCCATTCTTCCATATTCTTGCGAATATTGGCATAGTAATTATCTACGCTGACAACACTCGCCCAATCCGCAATACTTGTTTTTGCAGTACTATCATTCCACACGCCATCTTTCTCGATGTCATAGGCATAATTGGCGAGCCGCTCCGAGAATTCCGCCTCACTCAAATCACCCTGCATGAGCACGCTAATCGCTAGTAGCGCCGCATTGCCCTTGCCCGCCTCGAATATGGAGAGACCTTCGAATTCCCCGATGGATTCGTCCTCAATGTAGAACGACTTGAGGATTTCCTGCTCTGCCTGCTTTTTGGCCTCGGCCACAGAAGCTCCGTCATCCACCAGATGTTGCATACGTTCATACGACAAATGGGTAAGCAGGTTTATGTTTGCCGTTTCCTTGTTAGACACATCTACCAATGCATTCAGCGTGATGGGAGCTGCCGATTTCTCACCGCTCACCTCGTTACGGTAGAAACCGTTCGCTTCCAGGAGCACATATTGAGACTCCAGATTAAGATGCATATAGCGGAAATCGCCCCTATCGCTAGCAATCTTCCCCGTAAAGGCCCTTCCTGTCTGGCCAAGGGTTTCAAAATTCAGCTCATAAAGACGTACCGCAGAGCCGTTCACGAATGGTCCCTTCTCGGAAACACCCGCAATGGTCTTGTCTTCAATGGCAATCTGCGTCTCTTCTGTCGCACCGCCCGCATGCTTATCATCATCGGAACACCCGCAGAGACAAAGCACGGCAAATGCAATGATAGAGTAGTTGACCATATTGAAAAACTTTGTCATTTTCAATCCTTTTTCGATTTGATATTCCAAGTCAAAGGGAACAGTTGCAAATTGAGCCGGTAGACCCGTTCCATGTCATCGTCTTCTGTTGCAATGGCAATGATGCGCTTGCGAAAATCTGCCAGTTCCTTCTCAATTTTCTGAAATGTTTTTTGAGTTAGCCCAAGGGTAAGCCCCGATACGGAGCGCTCAGAGAGGGGAACATTCTTAATAGCATCCAAAGCAAAGTTTCCCATCTGTAAATGCATCTGCTGCACCGCCAGCGGAACAAAATCCATCTTTCCCGTAGAAACCGTATTGCTAGTCTGCTTAAAGGTATCCTTGCCCACCTTTTTGAGCAGTCCCATATCCGTTAGGCGTTTGAGAGTCTCGGATACCTGCCTTGCCGAAATTTTCGGCATGCACGCCACGGCGATTTGCTTAGGCTTTTTACCAGGCATGTGGGGCACCAATTCGCGAAGCACCGGATTCTGCCACAATTCAAAATAATTCATGGAATTCTGACCAAGGACATTTACCTTATGGGCTTTTGCCAAGGCCTGCATCTCGTCAAAATGTTTTTGCCTTATAGTTTCCCGATTTGCATGGTTGAACGCCACCATGGACTTGAAATAAGCCAGTTCAAAGCCTTCCAATCCCATTGCCCGCGCTACACGCAAAACACCCTGACCCCGCAGACTTGACTTTCCTTCGCATACCAGTTTGAGATACACCGGGGACTTGAAGCCAGCCAGCTTCGCAAACTCCCGCCACGTCATGGCGGAACGGGCTTTTTTTTCTGCAAACCACTGTTGCATAAAAGCCCGATAGTCCTGGTATGTGATAACAGAATCCATACCATGAATATAAACGAAAAAATGGGGAAAAGGATTATGAAAAAATACAGAATTGCGATTTTTTCACAAATTAGCAACACTATTTTTAAAATTTACTTTTGTATGATACAAAAAGTGCTAATTCATAAAAATTTCGCCTTTTTTATCATATGTAATTTGATAAAAAGACAAATATTTTACAATGATATGTACAAAGGTACCGGAGGCGTATTTCCCTTAATTCCCAACCGCTTTCGCCTTGGCACGCTTGCGGCGCCAGGTCTTGAATTCCATGTACAGGGTACTGACGGTATAGATGAAGACCATCAGGATCAAGGTATTCAAGGGCTTGTTCAGATTGCAAATGCCCCAGGCGATGGTGATAATCGGCAGGTGGATCAAGTAGGGGTAGAAACTGGCGCGGCCCACCTTGCGGACCAGCGGAATGCAGAAGAACCTGGCCGCAAATCCCTTGCCACTCAGGAGTGAAAGCAAGAACAGTCCGTAGAGCAAAATCGGGAGGCTGTGATGGAAGAAATAGTTCACGCCGGGGTTCCATTCGGGCCGAAGCAGGAACAGGCTCCCGTAAATGGCGGCAAGAACCACCGCCTGGGCAATGCCGCTTGCAAATTTCTTCTTGAGAAAATCGAAACCGCCCTCGCTGTACAGGCGGAAAAGCACCATGCCGAACAGGTATTCAAAAATGCGGACCGGAGCGAAGATGTGGAAGAAACGGTACTTGGCCTCGTAGCCGCTGAACCACAGGTTGTCGGAAGCTCCGAAGAAAACCGCCCACAGAATTCCGGGGATAAACAGCGTGCCGAACAGCACCCAGAGCGTGCGGTAATTCTGGCGGAAAAGCCAGCGGCTGAACCAAGGCGTAATGGCATAGCACATGAAGAAGCTGGTTAGTGACCAAGACGGTTCATTCAGTTTCATGCCCAGGTCAGGCACAATGGACCAGGTGAGGGTAAGGTGCAAAAATAGGCTCCGCCAGGGGTGAACCATCTTGGCAAGACCCGCCGAGGCGCAGTCGCCGATTTCAGAAAGCCCTGGCAGGTGGGTGTAGCCGCTGAACTTGAACACCAACACCACGAACATCAAGAGCGTCATGAAAAAATGCAGACGGTAGAGTTTCGCGATGCGGGCGAACATGAAGGGAATCACGGGGATGCGCCGTTCCGGATCGCTGAACTTGCTTGCAAACAAGAATCCCGCAAACACGTAGAAGATGCCCGCCGCAAAGGCAGGAGCGCTGATGATGGGCATGAGCCATTTCCAGTCCTGCATGTAATTCAGCGCGCTGGAACTACCCAGGTGGAGCATCACGATGTTCACGCTGGCCAAAAGCCTCAGCCCGTCAATAGCCGGAAAGTAGTTCGGCTTGGAGGCAGTTGGCTTTGCCGCACAATCTGTCGAGTTGTTTTCCATGGCTGCCAAAGATAGCTATTACTGCTCTTTCTTGCGGCCAGCGGAACGCCTCAGCTGGGTGACCAGGAACTTGTAGAATCCTTCGATGTGGGAATTGTCCTGCTTACCGCGGAGGAGCGTCACCACGATATCGCGCTTGAATTCGATATCGGTAATCTTCAGGAGCTTGATTCTACGGTTGTCCACCTTGCCCCAAGAGAACTCGGGCCAGAATCCCACGCCCAGGCCGCCTGCGATGGCGTCCTTGACCATAAGGGCGTTGTCACTCTCGAAAATCAGGTGGGCCTGGAAACCTATGCGCTTACAGTAATCCTCGCAGATGGTGTGGAGCTGCTTGGAACCGTACAGGCCGATAAAGTTGGTGTCGCCCAGTTCATGCAGCGAGATACTGTCGCGCTTCTTGTATTCCGCCGTATTGGGAACGGCGAGGTAGATGTTCTCGGAACAGACAAAAACCTCTTCGTCGGGATTTTCCTGCGGGCGGTAGTTGGCGAAAGTCTGGATGGAAATGTCGTACAGGGAAGATTCCTCTTTCTGCACCAGATAAAAACGGAGCGCCGGAGCGTCTTTCTTGTACTGGATAACCGCATTGGTCACAAAGGAAGAAGCCGCCAGAACCTTGAGGCTCACGGTAATGGCCTGCTTGTCGGACTTGGCCCGAAGGCGGGCAGGCAGGGCCTCGATGTCTTCGTAGAGGGGCTTCACCTTTTTGTAGAAGTAATCACCCGCTTCGGTAAGCTTGATGTTACGGCCGCTGGACTTGAAAAGCTTGACCCCCAGTTCGTCTTCTAGCTTGTGGATGGCGTGAGTCAACGCAGGCTGCACAATGCACAGGTTCTTGGCGCTCTGGGTCACGTGTTCGGTACGTGCCACTTCCAGAAAATACTTGATATGGGTCAGTTCCATAGAAACTCCAATTCATCAAAAATTTTTATAACACAAATATAAACAATAAAATCAGGATACAGAAGGGTAAAACAGGGATTTTTGAAAAAATCATCAAAAAAAGTGATTAAAAATGAAAAAATTATTTATTAGTCAATATCAGAATCATGTTTTATCTTTGTCACCGAAAACAAAAAAGCACCAAGGCACCTTCAAAGGAGTTCTCATGAAATCGGTTCTTAAAACACTTGCCACCACAGCCCTCGTCGCATTCACCGCCATTGTCTTTACCGCCTGCAACGACAACCGGGACTGCGCCTACAACGAAGCAGGCCACACCCTCGCCTGCCCCGAAAAGACCTACAAGACCGTAACTCTGGGCGGAAAGACCTGGATGGCCGAAAACCTGGACGTGTTCACTCCGGATTCAAGCGTGTGCTACGCCAACAACCACGACAACTGCAATACGGACGGACGCCTGTACACCTTCGCCTCCGCATCGGGTAACGTATGCCCCACCGGTTGGGCGCTCCCCACCATAGAAGACTTCAAGGCGGCCTTCGGCACAAGCGAGCCCGCCGCACTCAAAAGCGCCAACGGTTTTAGCGCCCTCTTCGCCGGATTCAAGTACTACGACGGAAACTTCGCCGACAAGGGCGTAAGCGCCAGCTTCTGGACAAGCGACAGCTACGACGATTCCAGGGCTTACCTTGTCCGCATTACCGACTCCGGAATCGCCTACGAGCACTTCAACAAGAACATTTTCGCCTCTGTCCGCTGCATCAAGAAATAACTACACCCCTCCGGTGGAGTTAGTTGTTATTTTTCAGGATGACACTTCTTGTGACCCGCAGCCCTAATACCTACAACCTACTACCTAATACCTATCACCTAGCCCCTAGATCCTAACCCCTATTCCCTAACTATGACCTGGCTTATCAATCTATTCACCCAGCCCTCGGTAGGGCAACAAGTTGTGGCGATTGCCCTCACGGCGGCAGTCGGCCTCATGGTCGGAAAAATCAAGGTCAAGGGCATTAGCCTTGGCGGTGCAGGAGCGCTCTTTGTGGGTATCTTGCTTGGGCACTTGGGGCTCCGCGTCGAAGGAAATGTACTCCACTTCATCCAGGAATTCGGCCTTATCCTGTTCGTCTATACCATCGGCATGCAGGTGGGTCCCGGATTCATAGATTCCATACGTAGGCACGGGCTGGTGCTGAACATTCTGTCTGTAGGAATCGTGCTGCTGGGCGTTATCGCGACCCTCTGTCTCTACTTCTTTACCAGCATGCACGACAACGTGCCCGTGCTTATCGGCATGCTCTGCGGTGCTGTGACCAACACTCCGTCCCTGGGAGCCGCCAATTCCGCATTTGCCGCCGCCGGCGTGGATACATCCCTGACAGGAATCGGCTATGCGGTAGCTTACCCCTTCGGCGTCATCGGGATCATTCTCGTAATGCTGCTCGTGCGGCTCGTGTTCCGGCAGGACCCCGCCAAGGCGGCAACCGACTATGCCGACGAAATCGCCGCCACCAGCAAGGAAATCGAATCCTGCAGCCTTACGGTAGACAACCAGAACCTGTACGGAATCATGCTGAAAGAAATCCCGGACCTGATTTCTAGCGGCGTGGTAGTGACCCGCCTCTTGAGGGGCGAAAACATCTTTACCCCCAACGGAAAGACCGTCATCGAAAAAGGCGACAAGGTGCACATCGTAGGCATGCCCGAGGCCGTTGCCGCCATGGAAAAGATTATCGGCAAGCGTCTGGACACGCCCATCACCGCCATTCCCGCCAAGAATACGGAACCCATCCAGGTGAGGACCGTGCTCGTGACCAACAAGAAAATACTGGGCCGCACCATCGGATCCCTGGCTCTGGCGGAACGCTTTGGCGTGACCGTAAGTCGCGTAACCCGGAGCGGCTTCAAGTTTACGGGCCGACTGGATTTGCGCATCAAGTTTGCCGACAAGCTGAAAATCGTGGGCCCCGCCTCGGGACTCGACATCGTCGCAAAGAAACTGGGCAACTCCCTCACCGCCCTGGACCACCCGGAAATCCTGCCCGCGTTCCTGGGCATTTTCTTGGGCGTCATCGTAGGGAGCATTCCCTTCGCCATTCCCGGGATGCCCACCCCGCTAAAGCTGGGGCTTGCGGGCGGCCCGCTGATTGTCGCCATCCTGTTAAGCCGCAAGCGCAAAATCGGACCGCTGAACTTTTTCATGGCCAACAGTGCAAACCTGATGCTTCGTGAATTTGGCCTTACGCTTTTCTTGAGCTGCGTGGGCCTGAATGCAGGCATCAAATTCTTCGAAGTGCTCATGAATGGCGACGGGCTCTACTACATGGGGCTTGCGGCCATCATCACCTTCTTCCCACTTGCCATCATGGCAGTGGTGGGGCACCTGGTTTTCAAGGTGAACTACCTTTCGCTCTGCGGCGTGCTGGCAGGCGCTACCACGGACCCGCCGGCCCTGGCCTTTGCCAACAGCCAGGCTGACAGCGAAGCGGTGAACATCGGGTATGCGTCAGTCTATCCGCTCACCATGCTGCTCCGAATTTTAAGCGGGCAGGTGCTGGCCATACTGCTACTTTCGGCGGTGTAGCTTTTGTAAAACTGGCGAACTACTGTTCCAGTTCCAGCAAGTCCGCCTTTAGGGACTGGTCATTGGGGTAGTACTTCTGGGCCAGCAGCAATAGGCGGCGGGCCTCGTCGGTACGCTTTTTCGCCATGGCATCGTAGGCCATGTTCTTGAGACCGTAAATGGCTTCGGCGTTTCCTTTTTTGGCCGCCAGCTCATAGGCGTATTCTGCACGGTCCAGGAACTTGGTATCGTAGGCCAGGTTCCCGAGGAAAATGGCCGCATCGGAAAAGTCCGGCTTGATTTGCAAGATGTTGTTCAGAATGTCCATGGCTACAAAGGGCTTGTTATCTTCGGCCAAAACATCGGCCAACTTGTACATGACATTCACGTCGTCAGGGCGCACGCCCAAGGCCTCGCGGTAATGACCCGCACTCTGCTCATACTGTTTGTTCATGCGGAAAACATCCCCCAGATAGACCAGAAAATCCACCTCTTCGGGGTGAGCCGTGTAGCCCTTGCGGACAATTTCTACGGCACGGTCGTAATCGTCCATGGCGATGTTCGCCTCCGAAAGCTGATAGACGATGCTCAGGTCGTCAGGGTCCAGCTGGTAGGCCTTTTCTACCGAACGGAGCGCCCCCACCTTGTCGCCTACCTTGCTGTAGGCCTCCCCCAGGTAGAGCCATCCCGAAATGTTGTTCGGCTCCAGTTTCAACGCCCTGTGGTAAGCGGCAATACATTCGGGATACTGCTTCAGACGGAAATAGACGCTGGCCATGTTGAACAGCGCAGGCGAAAACGCCCCGTCTGAAAAATCCACCGCCTTGCGGTAGGCTGCCGCCGCCTCGGGATATTTTTCCATCTGGTAATAACTGTTGGCAATATTGAAACTTGTGGCCGTGGGATCGGCACCGCGTTCTTCGGCCTTGTGGTATAGGATGATGGCCTGGTTGAATTTTCCGTTACGGTAAAGGGCGTTGGCGCGTTCCAGCAGGTCGTAAGAAGACTGCGCGGCAAAAACAGGAATGGCAAGAAAGAAAATAGACGAGAGACGAGAAGCCTGCCCTGAGCCTGCCGAAGGGACGAGAGACGAGAGTGATGCTGAACGAAACCCGCAGCACAACCAATCGAATATGCTCAACTTCACTTTCTTCATCTTTTTCAAGCTCTTTGCGCAAAGCGTCATTATAAATCTTTCGTCTCTCGTCTGTAGGCACGCAGTGCCGTTCTTTCGTCTAAATTAGTCCCTAAACTTCACCTCGAAAGGCTGTTCCATTCCGCAGAACGCCACCGCCTTGCCGTCTTTTTCTGCAGGGGCAAAAGTCATGCGGCTAAGAGCCTCGCGACCGGCGGCGGCAAGCCCGGAACCTGCAGGAGATTCCTCGATAACGCGGATATCATAGGCGCGCCCGCCCACGTCTACACAGAAACTCAGGCGAAGCGTAGCGTCAATTTCCCGATCCCGAATTTGCGGCGGCACCTGGAAATTGGGCATGGATTTGCTTTCGGGTTTTTTATCTACATCGCCCTTTTCGCTGGACATGGCGCCCCCGCGAAAATCCGCTACCAGTTCCTCGTTAATGGCAGCCCCTGCCGTCCCCGAAGCCACCCCAAGGTTCATGGCAAGACGCGGGCCCGCCTTGGGCGTGCGGGAGGTGGTCTTTTGCCGCTCCGGCTTGCGGGAAGGCTTTTTCTTTTCCACCTTCTTTTCCATTTCTTCCGCCTTCTTTACGGAGACTTCCGTCTTGGTGTACTTTTTTTCGTGGAAGATTTTTCCGGTCAGAAACATGTTGGCAAGAGTCACGGAAAATACCAGCAGCAGGCTACAAAGCACCGCCGCAAGGAGAAGCAGAGACCGCTTGATTATTTTCCTTAGAATCTTACGCATATTTTCAAATTTTTCGGGCCTGGATCCTTCGTCTCCGTGTTACACACTCCGTTCAGGATGACATTCCTTCATCATTCCTAACACCTACAACCTAATACCTACAGCCTATATTCATTCCGCTTGGGCCGCGATGGACACCTTCTTGACTCCGGCCAAGTTGCACATGTCTATGACCTGCACCAGCACGCCCGTTTCTGCACCCTTGTCGGCAATGACCACAGCCTCCCTGTCGGGATTTTTTGAGAGGGACTGTTTCAAGATATCTTGCAGGCTTGCCAAATCCACCTGACGCTCGTTCATGTGGATGGTTCCTTCGCGGGTAATGGCGATGAGCAGGTTTTCCTTTTCCAGCTGGCTTGCCGTCTGGGCCTGTGGCTTGGTCACATCCACGCCAGTTTCGCGGGTAAAGGACGACGTGACCACAAAAAAGATAAGCAAGATGAACACGATGTCCATCAGGGGGCCCATCTCGATGCCCATATCCTTTTTCTTTCTGCTCGGCAGGTTAAATTCCATAATTACCCTACAAAATAATTGTCAATAATCGTGGCCCCGAGTTTCAAGTCCTGGGTCAAAATTTCCACACGTTCATCCAGGCGCTGTTTCAGCAAGGTCAAGGGGAACGCCACCAGGAGCCCGCTCTGGGTAGAAATAAGGGCTTCCGAAATTCCGTCGGCCATGAGGACCGGATTCTGGTTTCCGTACAGGGTAATTACCTCAAAGGTGGAGACCATGCCCGTCACCGTTCCCAAAAGGCCAAGCAGCGGGGCTGCCGCCGCCATTACCGCCACGATATGGCTTCCCTTTTCCATGTGGCGTAGCGTCCCCAGCATGCGCACCTGCATAATGTCGCGGAATCCTTCGGGATTCTTTTGCGCATGTTCAATGGCGTAACGGAGTTCGCTGGCCAAAATTCCACGGCGTTTTTCCAGCCGGGACATGGCCTTTTCGACACCGCCTTCATTCAGGTCGTGACGCAGGTTCTTGATGACCTTCTGGACATCTTGCCTGAAAAAGTCAGAGCCAATACGGAACCAGCTGTAAAACAGGTAGTAGAAACCGACAGTTCCCACCAGCAGAATGGGGAGCATCACCACGCCACCGGCCTGGTACGTGCTTTTCAGGGATTCAACGAATACGTAGAAGGAATTGCTCATTTTTCCTTGTCGAAAATCCTGTTCAGTAGGGCCATGCTCTGCATGTAAAGTTCGCTGGTGACCTTCTCGATTTTTTCACTCAGAAGCCCGTGAATGATCATCACGGGAATGGCGATGACAAGGCCCGTTTCCGTAGTGACCAGGGCTTCGGAGATACCGCCGGCAAGCACGCGGGCGTCGTTGGTGCCAACCTCGGTGATGACGGTGAACAAGGTGATAATACCCGTCACCGTTCCCAAAAGGCCAAGAAGCGGAGCGATAGTGCCCATGGCGGCCAAGAGTCCCATGCGGCGTTCCAGTTTGGGTTGTTCCCGGAGCAGGGCCTCTTGCAGGGAACGTTCCGCATTTTCACGAGTGTCGTTCGCCTTGTTGAGCACCGCAAAAAGAACCATAGCAAGACTCGTTCCGCGCTGCAGGCACAGATTGGCGGCCTCCTCGTAACGGGTGTTCTGAACAAGCATGTTCAAGCGGGTCATGAAACGCTTGCCCAAATGCCCGCGATACATGAGTACAACAAAGCGCTCCGCCGCAAGGAGCAGTGCAAAGAACGCCACCAAGAAAAGCGGGTACATCACGATACCGCCCTTCTTGAACCATTCCGCAAACTGCGTCTTGAGCGATTCGTCACCCTTGTTGCTGATAGAATTCTTGATTGCCTTGTTCTGAAGCAAGTCCATCGGGACATCCACCTGGACCGTGTTCGACTTGGAAAGTCCCGAATAGGCATTGTTGATGGCTGCACGAATCGATTCCGCCATGTCGGCAGGGAGCGTGGAGTTCCATTCGTAGCGCTTGCCCTGCAAGGCGCCTGTCCGCAGAAGCGCCTGGATTTCGCCGTTGTCCGTGGCCGCCTCGCCCAGGAACACCGTCCCGAGGCGCATGCGGTAAACCTCCACATCGGTGCGGCTCCCTACCTGGGATTTTTCGGGACCGAAAGACTGGGTATAGGTCATCTCGTGTCGGGCGAGCAGATCGTTCAGATAATACCTCAGGGCAGGCAAGGTGTTCGGCTTTTTCTTTGCCATTTCCCGCTGGGCCTTGTTCAGGGAAAAAAGTCTCTCCCCCATGCCCACGGGGTAATCTCCCGTAATCTCGTCCAGGGACTTGTCTATGGAAAGTCTCACCTGGGTGTTAAAAGCCTCGAAGGCATCTTCTTCGGCCTTGGCCGTTTCTTCGGCTTCGGCGGTAACATCCTTGCTGGCCTGGACTTCTTCGCTTACGCGGCCCAGATCCGTAGAGAGCTTTGTGTAGCGGCCGTCCAGTTCGCGGGTCTCTACCTGATGTTCCTCGGTCAGCTGGGATTCGGCGTAACGCTTGCTCCAGTGGGCTGCTTCCAGTTTTTCAAGAGAGTCGGCTTTTTGCAAGCGGATACGGGCAAGGCTTTCGATTTCGCGCTGAAGGTTCAGGATTTCCACCTGCTTCAAGGAATCCTGAATGCGGGCCTGCTCTTCGGCGTCCTTCTTTTTGGCACCCCAAGAGAGGTTTGGCATAATAAACAACAGGAATAGAGCCATCATTGTTCTTGACAGCCATTCCGAATTCCGAATTCCGAATTCCGAATTCATCTCTCGCCTCCTACCACAGAAAGGGTGACAGGCATGGCGATAATCTGGGGCGGTTTCTTGGCCAGTTTCACGTCTATCGCGTAGCGGATAATTTCACGTTCCCACAGTTCCAGGTTTTCGTTCCACTCGTAGGTGATTTTGCCCTTGCTTGCGCGGCGCACCAGGCTCCCGTAAACGGTGCCGTTTTCGTCGCTATAGACCATCCACTGGTTGCCAATCCGCAGAATCTGGGCGTTAATCAATTCGCCGTTCTTGCGGGTAAGGGGCGCGTTCACAATGGCCACCTCGTCGCCGAACTTGATTTCTTGCTGGATAACCGCCTTGATACGGGAAAAACTTTCTTCTTCGGCGGCGCTCCCGCTTTCGATATCCCGAGCGAGAGAGCGGACCCGTTCCAGCCTGGCATCCCGTTCCCAAGGCACCGTCATGGCCACCTGCCGTTCCAGCTGCTTGCATATAGAAAGCATGGCCGAACGCAAGGCCTTGCGCTTGGCTGCCACATTGTCGTTTCGGTTCTTGGCGTGGGCCTGTTTCTGCCGTTCTTCTTGAAGCTGAGCGGCCACGCCCCGGATTTTCACGTTCAGGCTGTCAATTTCGGCACGGCGGCGCTCCGAATCTTCGCTGTAGCGGGCCTGCAACTTCTTGTAGCGGGAATCATCCGCCCTAAGCAGGGAATCCGTAGAGGCAATCTGCCGGGTCAGCTTCTGGATTTCGGAATTCAGCTTTTCCTTTTGCTGTTTCAGGTCTCGGATTTCCGAATCGTAATCGGCAAGGGCCAATCCCGAAAGGAACAGCACCAAAAGGACAAAGGGCAAAAATTTCAATCTTGTCATATTCTTCTGCGTTAAGTTGCACCAAAATTACATATTTAAAACACCTGAACCTGCAAAAAATGTCACCGCCACACTGGAAATAATCAACTTTTGCCCCATATTTCTATATTGCGCACAAAGGTAAATCTATGTTTAGGACCAATTGTTTCCATAGCGCGGCCTGCGCCGCATTGACCATCGCCCTTTCCGGGCTCCTGTTTACCGCCTGCTCCGACGACAGCTCCAGCAGCGCCTCTGACCAAGGCAAGGCGGATCCCCTTGCCGAATGCACTGCCCCCGCCTTCCTCAAAAAAGGCGACAAGGTGGCACTCCTTTCGCCCTCCTACTCCACTCCCGATTCGAACATCCAGAACACGGCGGCCGTCTTGAAGGAATGGGGCTTTGAACCCGTTATCGGCAAGAACGTGGGCAAGCTGGACGCGGGCAAGTATGCAGGCACCGCCCAGGAGCGGGCCGACGACTTCATCGAAGCCCTCAAGGACACCAGCATCAAGGCCATCTTGAGCAACCGTGGCGGCTACGGCACCATCCAGCTGGTAGACCTTATCGACCTGAAACTGGTGACGGACAATCCCAAGTGGCTCATCGGGTTCAGCGACATCACCACCCTGCATGCCATGGAAACCAAGGCAGGCGTCATGAGCATCCACGGCACCATGAGCTCGTTTATCGGAAAGACCCGCGGAAAAGACGACAACAGCACCCTCTTGCGGGACCTGCTCAAGGGCGCCGTGCCCACCTATAAGGTTCCCAAGCACAAGTTCAACCAAAAGGGAAAAGCCGAAGGGATTCTCGTGGGCGGCAACATGGCCACATTCGTTCCGCTGGTAGGTGCCAGCGACATCGACGTGTTCTCCGGCGACGGAATCATCTTGTTCATGGAAGAAGTGGGCGAATCCCTGCACAACATCGACCGCATGTTCAACGCACTGGAACTTCACGGCGTCATGGAAAACGTGAAGGGCGTTGTCCTCGGAGAATTCGTGGATTCCGGGACGGACCTGAATTATGAAACCACCGAGGAAATGCTTTCCAAGTACCTGAAGAAGTATAACATCCCTGTCCTGTGCGGGTTCCCTGCAGGCCACGACGACGTAAACGTTCCCATTGTCATGGGAGCGAAGGTCAAAATGGATGTTACCGACAACGGCGCCACCCTGGCCTTCGACATAGACGGCAAAAAGAAGGACGTGGATACAGACAAGTTGTTGAACAAGCCTTCTCTTGCAAAGTCCCTCCGGCTGATGCTTTCGGGAAAATTATTCTCCATCAACGAATAAGAGAAAACCTAGCTTCTGCTCCACAGGATACAATAAGCCTGCGTCCTGGCCGCAAAGCGCTCCGTCTTTAGCAGTTGCCGCACTTGTTCCTTGCTGTACCAGGCGGCATCGATTTCTTCACGCTCGGAATCGCTGGGCCTGATTTCACCAGCGGCTACACCGACCACAACCACGTTCAACTCGTTGGCAAAGCCGATGGCGGAATAACTTTCTTTCCAGGTTTCGTCTATGCGCAAAAGGGTCAGCCCCGTTTCTTCGCGCAGTTCACGGGCAGCAGCCTCTTCTACCGTTTCGCCTTCGTCTATGAGTCCCGCAGGGAAATTCACCACCTGCTCCCCCACCGCCATGCGGAATTCCTTGCACAGCAGCAGTTTTTCGCCGGACTCGTCGTGCATTATCAGGACCACAGCGTTATTTTTGTGGCGCCGCAGGTCTTCAATATTCTTGACGTTCGGTTCGCGGCTGATCATCTCGTAAGTAACCGGCTTGCCGCTTGCCGTTTCGTAATGGAGGTCGTAACGGGTAATGAACTTCCCGGAATGGATTTTTTCAATGCTCTTGAACTTCATTTTTCAATCACGCCGTTAGCGACTAGTCTTCCAAGAAATACTGCACGTTGGTGACCACACGAACCTTCTTGACAAAGGGTGTATTTTCGTCACGGTCCTCAATAGAGAACAGCCCCTGGGTTGCCGTCTTGATTTTACCCAGCTTGCTCCTGGAATCCTTGGCGAATTTTTCGGCAGCAGCACGGGCGTCCTTGTTGGCCTCTTCAATCATTTCGGGCTTGATGGCGTTGAGCCCGTTAAAGCTGTAAATCTTGCGGTAACGGAAATCCCCTTCGCTAAAGGCAATTCCCTGTTTCAAGAGCTCGCCCTGCTTGCCCATGAGTTCGCGAACCTTATCCACATTCTTGGAGGCCACCGTAAGCGACATGGTCACCACATAGCGGAAGGGGCGTTTTTCACTGGTATACAGCTCGCTCTGGGTATCCATAATATCGGGAGACGCCTTGGTGATTTCTTCTTGGGCGACCCCGTTGTCCAAAAGGAACTTTTCCAGGGCTAACGTCTTGGCCTGAACTGTCTCGTACAGGGCCGAAAGGTCGTTGCCCGCTTCCTTGAACACGATGGGCCATATTACATAATCGGCCGGGACTTCACGCTCGGCAAGCCCCCGCACAAACACCACGCGGTCACGGTCCTTCACGTGGATCATGGCGCAATAGAGGAAAGCGCCCAGCCCAAGAATGGCGATAGCGAGCACAACGGCTTCTTTGAGTCTTGACTGCATACGAAACCTCCTGTTTCAACCTTTTTCTTATAAAATACAAAAAAAGGAGTCTATCATGAAAACCGCATTTATCGCTTTCGCCATGGCCGTCGCTGTTTCCTCTGCTTTCGCCACCTATTGCGAACCCCACCCCATAGGTTCATCTGCACCGGTCCCTGGGGCGACGAATTGGTTTCAGAAGAAGAAAACGCCGTAGGAATCATTATGCCGTGGGCAGGCGCCGTTGACCTGGTATAGGCCGCTTCAAACCATCTCAACCTCCCTCGCCAAGACGGGGGATTTTTTTTACAAAAACATAAATTTTTCAAATACACTTGAAAATTCTTCAAAAATTATATATATTTTAAGATATGGTTGAAATTATTGATTCTATATCTAAATACAACTTATGGGGTGGAAATAGCCCGTTTTTGGGCTTTAATCGGCATATTTACCAGGAAAAAGTCATGAAAAGTGTCGGAAACAACCTGGTCAAGGTTGTTGTCGGGCAGCGTCGTGTCGGAAAGAGTTTCGTTTTGCGGCAGGTCTTGTCGCAAATCGTTGCAGGCGGGGTTCCCGCCGAGAACACCCTATACATCAACAAGGAATTTCTTGAATTTTCTGCCGTAAAATCTGCAGAGGACTTGCAGTCCCTATATGCTGCTTACAAGAGCCGGTTTTCGCCCCAAGGCAAGACCTATCTTTTCATTGACGAAATCCAGTATATCGATGGATGGGAAAGATTTGTGAACGCCCGTTCGCAGGATTTTGCCGAGCCTTGCGAAGTATTCATAAGCGGGTCCAATTCGGATATTCTCTCCGGGGAACTCTCGACCATGCTTTCGGGCCGGTATGTCCGGTTTGAAGTTTTTCCCTACAGTTTTGACGAGTTTTGCGAGTTGACCGGCAAGCCGCAGGATGCGTCGTCTTTTACGGATTATGTCCAGCATGGTGCCCTGCCCGAACTGTTCAACCTTGATTCGGAAGAAATGCGACGGAACTATGTCGAGAGTCTGAAGGATTCCGTGATGCTTCGCGATGTCGTGCAGCGTTACAGAATCAAGGACGCTACCCTGCTGAACGATCTTTTTGTCTTTCTTTCGAATAATGCCTCGAACTTGATTTCTTTCACGAATGTGGTCAAGAGCCTTAAGGGGCAGGGGCGGAAAACAAATTACGAGACTGTCTCGACCTATGCGGGGTATTTGGAAAACGCCTTCTTGATACATTCCTGTCCGCGCTTCAGCATTCGTGGCAAGGATTCGCTGTCCGGTCCTGCCAAATACTACATGAACGATTTTTCGTTCCACAATTACCTGTATGCGGGTTTTGGGTATGGAATGGGTTATCTTTTTGAAAATGCCATTTATCTGGAACTTCGCAGGCGCGGCTATGATGTGTATGTCGGGGAATTGGATGGATGCGAGGTTGACTTTGTCGCAATCAAAAATGATGCGCGTATTTACATCCAAGCTGCCTATAAGATGGATGGCGAACCAACCATTGCAAGAGAATACGCTCCGCTGGAAAAAATCAGGGACAGTTACCCAAAATACGTTGTGTCATTGGACGAGTTCAAACTACCGTCGAATAACGGGATTTTGCATGTCCGCCCTTGGGAAATACCTTGACATGGTATGTGTGGAGGTTCTAGTATGAGGTTGATGTTAGCAATACTTGCCGCAATTGTTTTTGGGGCCTGCACAGACCGTTCATCTACAGGGCCGAATGATTACAACGATGATAGAGTCTTCGGCTGGAGATGGGATGATTTCAAGCCCATTCCTCATGATTCAAAAATGTATGGAGGATTGCGCGAAATTTATAATGTGGGCGAATGGATTGTGCTGATGGATGATTACTATTCCAGCAACGAATATACATCGCCAGGAAAAATTACGACGACCCCGAGGGTATTTGCGTCGAAAATAGGCTCTACGCAATGGGATACGCTTTCCAGTTCCGAATGGATTCGGTATATCTATGGAGATTCAACCGGCCTCTATGCTGGAACGCAGCTTAGCGGGAAAGTGCTGAAATATGATTTTGACAAGAAATCCTGGGTTGATTTGTATACGCTTCCGTTCGACCCTAAAGGTGCCTTTGATATTTATGGAATTACGACATATAGGGGAAAGCCTGTTGTCTGCATTGCCGGATATGCTGATAATGCGGACAGGCGGGACGACAATATTGTGCTTTTCATGAAAATGCAGACCGATACGGGCTGGGTAGATATTACTTATGATTACGATTCGTCCAAGGAATATCCCTTCCAATTTCACAAGGGAGTGGAACTGAATGGTAAATTGTATGCCATTAGCGGGGCCCGCGGGGTTTGGCGTTATGATGGAAGTTGGAAAAGGCTTGCTCGAATTCCCCATCCAAGTTGGGCTACTTGGGTTCCTGCAAATGATACTAACGACACTGCAATGGATATCATAGTACATAAAGGAAAATTATATGTGATAGGTGAAAAATTTTCGACCAATGTCCTTGAATATGACGAGGGGCTTGACCGTTGGAATCCTGTGGATAGCGTAATTGAAACATACGATGAAACCATAGACCCCGATGACCCCTTTGCGGATCCAAACAGAGGTCATAGGACTTTTCACAATACTCCTTATAGGAGGTACACTCTTGCATCTGATGGAAATCATCTCTTTGTCGCAGGAGACGATCCATCTCTCCCAGCGGTGTATATGGGTGACTATGGCTCGCCATACGGAAACGAGGAAAAAGGATGGCGACTCGTAAATGGAAACTGGTGCGATGACTGGAAATGTATCGCAAATGACGGCACCTACGACATGATTGCCATAGGTGACACCTTATACCTCGCCAATTGGGAAGGGATCCTGAAATTCCCCCTTGTTGATTTAGATAGTGCGATTGCTAAGGAAAAGTCGTATCCGACGGCATATTAGAAGGGCTACGTTATTTTTATTCCGTTCACCAGTTCTTGCAAACCGCAGGCTTGTCCTGCCTACAAATCAACTCCACCTCCCTCGCCAAGACGGGGGATTGTTGTTCTTCTATGTAGTAGCGACTCACCAAGGCGGATTTACACTGGGGGAACCTCCCGTAATCCCAGTCCCTGTCGGCGCACCATTCCCAGAAATACTCCAGGCAGTCGTTCTTTTCGTTGCTTTCCAGGCAGTCCTTCTTGAGGCTTGAGCAGTCCGCAATCTTGTTACTTTCGAAGTTGCCTGCCACGCAGTAACGCTTGAGGCCGTCGGCGTAGGCGTTTGACTTGTCCTTGGCATCAATCGTATCGGGCAGGAACACGGACCACTTGGTCGTATCCAGCATCATGGCGGCCTTGACCAGGGAGGGGTAGCACGTCTCGTTCACCAGGTAATCCCCTTCTTCGAAGTAGGCGACCGCCTTCGAATTGGCCGTAACCAAATCTGTGCCGCCGGCTGCCGAATCTCCATAGGGCATTCCAGAGCAATAGACATCCTGGTACAGCCTGCAGGCCCTATTTTTCCAGCCTTCATCGTCGTCGGGGTCATCGCCCGCCTGCTTGCAGGAGGCGCTCCTGATGTATTCAAATTCCAGATAGTCGTCGCCCTTGATTTTTACGGGAATGTCCACCCGTTTCATGCCCGAAAAGACGCCCATGCCGTTTTCGATGTTGGACACGGGAACCACCCGGGGGTCTTCCAGGGCTTCCAAAACATAGTCCTCGTAATCCATATACGCACTGTCAGTGGCATAAAAATGGAGCATCGATTCCCCTATGGGGAAAGAGAGGTTCGACACGAAAATGGTGTCGGCGCTGTTGTAGCCGCCTATGGTCCAGTTGTCGTTGTACCCCAGCCTCTTGGTGTTTTCAAGGCTGTTGCTCAGGGAGAAAACAAAGCCGGCGGAATCTTCGTCTGCGAAGCTAGAAAGCATCTTGTGGATGGTGGTGTTCATGGATTCGCCACCGTTCACGTTGTCGTAGGTCAGCGTCACCAGCACACCGCCCAAATCCTTGTCGTGTTCCGTGTAGAACTTGAAGATATCCATGTCCCTGGGGAAGGTCAAGAAATTCGTTTCAAATCCCTTGCCGTTCAAGGCCACATCCTTGGTCTCGCCGTCTTGCTGGGGAATTTTCACCTTCTTGACGGAGAATTTCTTGGGGATAGTAGCAACGGCCTTATAGGTGGTAGAAACCTTTTCGCCGGAACTGTCCCACTTGAAAAACGCCTCCATCTTGTAGGAATTGCCCGCCTTGCCCACAAGCCCCGACGACGAATCCGCCACGAAACAGTTGGGCTTGCCCTTTTCGGGGACAAGCTGCACGGGAGCGGATTTTGCCGTGGTGTCGAAAACGGTCACCTTGGCGCTGTCATAGAACGCGAAATTTTCTGCCGAGGATTCTTCCAGTTCATACATCTTGGAAAAACAGATTCGCGGGGACTCGCCCTCCATAATGTATCCGTAGGTGTAAACGCCTGCATAGATTTCCGTGGTGTGGGGGTAGTATTCCCAGGGCCCGTGAAAATCCCCGCAGGCTGTGAGAAGACCCACCAAAGAAACAACAACCAGATGGCGGATCTGGTCCGCCATGACGGTTCTACATTCTATCTCTCGTCTCTCGCCTCTCGTCTCTCGTCTAGAAATAATACTCATAACTCAGCATAATCGGTAAAAAGGGGAACTGGTATATTTCGTTATATTCAGGCGGGTTCTCGCGGGTATCGTAGAAGGAGTAGAACATGTTGTCGTGGTTGGTCAGGTTGATGATGGTCCAGCTGAAGTTCCACTTGTTTTCGCGGCCGATATCGATGACCTTCACATCTATGCGGAAGTAGTCGGTTTGCCTCTCCGCATTGCGACTCCCCTGAACCACCACGATGTTGTCGGAATAATTCCTGTTTCCCAAATCTTCCCGATAGAAATACCCCTTGTATCCCGTAATGGGCATGCCCGCGGAATACTTGAGGGCAATAGAGGAGCGGAAATAGCGGCCCTTGACCGGGTGCTTTTTTAGGGCATCCTCGTCGCCCTTCCAGTTGATGCCCGCATCCAGCTTCAGGGCGTAGGGCTGGTGCCAGCTGGGGTAATAGGCCTTGGTTCCGTCGTCGGAGCGGATAACGCTTATGCTCTGGCTCCAGTTGATTCCGCCAAACCACCAGCCCCTATCCTTGCGAAGCGAAAGTTCGTAACCGAAAGAATAGCCGGACGCCGTGCCGAAATAATCCGCCATGACCATGCTTTGGGAATTGGCAGAGGCCTCGCTGTCGTCTTCGGTGGAGTCCGAATCCATGGCAAATGTCTTGAGGTCACTCTGGGTCTTGTAATAGAGCCCGACGGTGGCGTCGTAGCCGTCGAACAGATTCCTGTGGCTGTATTCCGTGGCAAACAACCACGACGAGGCGGGTTTCATCTGCTTGCCGTAATTGTCCGTGGTGGCCGGGTAGTAAAACTCGTTCAAGGTTTCCTGGTCGCTGAACATGATGGAATTCAAGTATTGCAAATAATAGCCGCCATAAAATTCAACCGTCTTGGTTTCGTCCAGGTTCACAGTCAAGGACGCCCTGGGTTCTACACCAAAATGCTTAGCCGCCGTCTGGTAGTTGAATCGCGCACCGTACTGCAGCAAATGATCGGGAGTAACCTTCCAGGCATCTTGCAGGTAGGCCACATGGTGGAACGGTCTCTGCTTGTCTTCCAGCTTGGTATCGGAAACCCGCTCTCCCAGGCGGTCGTAGGTATATTCCAGTTCGTAACCGCTGGTTATCACGTGGTCCTTGACGCCGCGGTAGTTGAGCCACTGCTTGCCCGAAAATGTCATCAGGTTCATGCTGATGGACATCAGGTCCGATATTTCCATGTTCTGGTAAAAACGGCTGAAGGCGTATGTGGAATTGTAATCCCAGTTGCCGTTAAAACGGTGGTAGATTCCGAGAGGAATCGCCACGTTTCCCCAGTCCACGTAAAGGGGGTCAAAGGACAGTTCGTCCTTGCCCACATAGAAGCTGAACTTGAATCGGGTATCGTCCGTCAAATTGTACAGGAACGTTCCCTGCAGGTCCGTAAACTCGTAATCCAGATCAAGGTCCAAAAGCCCGATGGCGTTGCACAGGTCCAGCACATAGCCGATGTAGGTGGTGCGCCCTGCCACTACCCAGCGGGCAGGGCCCTGATGGCCTTCGGTATGGAGCTGGGCGGCGAAGGTGCTTATCTTGATGCTGCTCTTGCTGAACCATTCATCGACGCTGTCTTGCCCGCCCGCGCGGCCGTCCATCTTTAAGACCGAACTCAGGCGGTTGCCGTATTGGGCCGGAAAACCGCTCTTGTAGAACTTCACGTCGTCGATACCTTCTACGAGAAATGTGCTGAACAGCCCGAAGAAATGGACCGGAGAATAGACCACGGCGTTGTCGAACAGAAACAGGTTCTGGTCCGCGGCGCCGCCTCGAACGTAAATTTTGGAACTGAAATCGGAACTGGCGACCACTCCCGGGAGGGCCTGGATACTCTTGATGACGTCGGCCTCGGCGAGGCTCGGCATGCGCTTGATGGACTTGGCCGACACCACGGACTCGCCGGGGCTGCGCTTGGGGCGGCGCCGCAGCTGCACCACCACCTTCTTGAGTTCGGTGACCTTGCCGCCCCCGCCTGCGGCAAGGAGAGAATCGACGTTCATGTCTTTAGACTGCGTAGAATCAGGTCCCTGAGCTTGCCGAAGGGCCGATAACGGAACTGAGGTTGGTTCGGCAGGCTCACCAACCTTAACAGAATCACCCAAAGCAAACCCGTCGCCCAGGGTCTGTGAAAAGGCGCGTTCTGCGCCGACATACTTGAGTTCGTAGCATTTTTCCTTTTCGGCGCCAGCCGTGTCGGAGTTAGTAACGCAGATATTCCAGAGGGTATCTTCGGGGAGAATCACGCTGAAAGGCGTGCCCACGGTGGTCTGGAGCGCCTCGCCGGACTCGAGAATTTCAACGTTGAGCTTTTCGCCCACGGCAAAGGAGGAATCCTGCACCACGCCGTTGAAGACGATGCCCGTGGCCTTTGCAGAGTCTGCTGTTGCAGAGCCGGGAACGGACTGCGCGGAACCTGCCGTCCCTTGCGCAAAAGCAAGAGAGGCCGCCAGAGACAACAAAAAGACGATGTATGACCAGACTTTCAACAAACGATTCTCGAATTTCAGACAAAAATAGCAAATAGGCGGACCTATTTGCCATTATAACACCTGACGGGGTTAAAAGTGTTACTTAATAAGGCGATTGCTGTCATTTCTTAAAGATATCGCTGTGCGTTCCCGTATCGACCAGAGTCAGCACAAGCACACCATTATCCTTCAAGTAAAGCAACAGCCAATCCGGTTGAATATGGCATTCCCATACACCCTTGAAATTCCCCGACAATTCATGGTTATGATGCTTTGCTTCAAGAGGTTGATCTAGCCGCAATTTTTCAATGACATCTTCCAGAAGTGAAATGTCTAGCCCTCGCTTTCGCGCAAGCTTTACGCCAGCCCTAAAGCGAGAAGTCTTAATAAGCTCATAGACCATTACTTGCAATCCTCTAGGAGTTCCTTTGCAGAAGAATACCTTTTCGCTCTAGGATTCCTAGCAAGGCTTTTAGCCTCTTCAATGGCGGCTAACGTCGAATCGGAGAACTCGCGTTGAGGAGGAACAATATCAAAAGGGATGCAGCGCTGGTTAATCGCCTGTTTCAAGAACAGTCTAATAGCCGTAGTGATATCTAGACCAAGCGATTCAAACAACTGCTCGGCCTCATCCTTAGTGGCCTTGTCTATTCTCGTCTGTAAAACTGCATTTGCCATATGAATTACCTCGTTTTTATACAAATCTAATTCATTTTCAATACAAATGCAATACATTTGACCGCTAATTTGCGGATTTGAGGCCGAATTTGACCATTCTTTTTCACTCATCTTTACTCCTCTCCGCCTACAAGCATAAAAAGGCGGGGCTTAATTGGTTGTCGCCCAAAGCGTATAAGTGTACGCTTGAGCACCAAGAAATATAGATTACTGGATGACGATTGTCAAGAGATTTTTCACTTTTTTGCAACTTCGTAAAAACAGCAGGCAAAGCCTGCCCTTTGTTAGTGCAAGTGGCTCTTGCAAAATTTACTTAAGCAACCCTTTCTTGAACGTATCGTAGAATACAAACATTTTTTCTGTTTTACCAAATTTGACATGGATATACTTATAATCTTTGGATATCCTATCGACAACACCTTTGCCTAGCTGCTTGTGCGTAACAACAGAACCCGCTTTAACACGCGAATAGAGAGCTTGCCTTTCTGCGGCCATCGCAAATTCAGGTGAGGCATTCTCGCTTTCAGTATAATCCTCGCCATGCTCTACAGCCATCATTGAACGCTGTTGTCCATAGAACAATTCCTCGTATTCCTTGCGACGAAGTACCGTATCAAAACCGCCGACATTGTCTCCAGCGTGGAGGTCAAGGCCGGTATAGCTCAGGCTAGAATCTTCGTAACGCTTGAAGCTGAAGATTGCTTCGTTCATCAAGCTGGCGTTGAATACATTGAGCGAGCACAGCAATTCAAAATCCTTGACTTCAAGGCCCGTGACCTTCTTGAAAAGTCCCGGTTCTAGCTGAGTAATCACATCTTTTAGGCATCGTTCGCGATAATCCGTCAAATACATGAATACAGGAACGCGCGTCGCGAACTTGATAAGTTTTTCCTGAATCTGTTTGCGCTTCGCCTTGAATTCTTTTTCTTCTTCGGTAAGTTCTCGTTTCTGCTTTGGCGTCAACGGACCATCTTTAGTTTTTGCTTTCTTGACTTTCTCCGATTTATTGATAATAGTTTCAATATCCGAATTAAGACTGCGGAAGCCTTCAATACGCATCAAAGCTTCCATTGCATCAGGATTGTCCATCAATCGCTTAAGAGTGTCGTTATCAACATTTACGAGCAACGCGGATTCCCAACGGCGAGCCAAAAGTGTTGCGGAAGTTCCCGACATGGCAATATCAAGAATCGCCTCTGCATCCAATTTCATCATGGCGGAGCCGTCATAAGCAAGCACCGGCAGGAACTTCGTAAATTCGGCAACACGCTTTTCCGGGTCCGATTCGTTTATATCAAGCCTTGAGCTATAACTTGAAATTTGTTTCAGCGCACGATCTAGTGCAAAGTCAAACACATAGCAGTTTTCCTTGATAATCTGCGGATTACCCTTATCGTTCTTGATTTCCCAAGGAGATTGCACACGGAAAGTCGTCTGGAAATATGTTTCAGGACTCTTCAGATTACGGAGCATGAACACGCCCGTCCAGGGGCGAACCGTCACACCTGTCGTGAGCTTACCGCATGAAAGCGTAATAGTCTTCGAATTGAGAGGATTCGCCATTGCAGCTTGCACTGGTTTGAGAGCCTCCAGGCCAATGCCCGCCTTTGTCCCTGCACACACGATAACTTTATAATCGTGATAGAAAGTATTTTGCCTTTGATCTATCAGATTCTTCATTGCATCGCATGCGGCAACATCGGGCAAGAACCACAAAGTGTGCGTCAAGATATTCAGCAAGCGCGTATCGGAATACGGCATGGGCGGTCGCTTGTCTTGTCCGAGTTTCAAGTCATCAACACTGGATGGCAAATAAGAACCACGAATCAAATCGAGCCATTTCTGCACTTCATTTTCGTGCTTAAATTTGGCATCTTCGCCTTTACCTTCCGCCTTAAAGAACTCGTTCAAATCGAATTCGTCAAATTCACCCTGACTCGCGACCTCACGAATGCTTTCAGGAATCTTGTAAGTCATCAGCACCATACGCGGGAGAGCCTTGTATGGATTATTTTTTTCTACCCAGGTTTCTTTGGCGCGCTGTTCATCGGAATATGTCCAGTTAAATATCTGTTCTTCGATGAATTCACCGGAATTGAGTGCACGGAACGGCGTTCCCGAAAGATAGAGATAATACTTTGTCGTTATTGGCAAGAAAGATTCATCCATCGCATTCGCGGCTTCCTTGCGCTGGAATTCTTCTTGGTCAAAATTAACTTCCGCTTCTTCGTCTTGTTTTTCGAAGAGATTCTTCGCATTTTCTCGCCATGCACCAAAGTGGTATTCGTCAAAAATGACTAAATCCCATTTTTCAGAGTGAATAAATTCATTTTTCGCCTTGATACCACCGGCATCATTACGCCCTAGCAGGTCTTGAAACGAACCGAATACTACAATCGGTTTATTCTTGTCCGCTTCTTCAAATTCTTCATCTATAGAAAAATTGATATCCCTAGCGTCTTTATTCGAGATGAATTGCCATCCCTTAAAATCTACATGATGATACAGGTCATCAGCCCAGGCACTTTCCACCGCAGGCTTGAAAGTCAGAACCAAGATTCGCTTCAACTTCATTGACTGTGCCAGCTTATAGGCGGCAAAAGTCTTGCCAAAACGCATCTTTGCATTCCAAAGGAATTTTGGCGAACTCTCGGGCTTTTCCTTCAAAGTCGCCTTAAAGTAGGCGCTCGTTATTTCAACGGCACGTTCCTGCTCCGGGCGCATTTCAAATGTTTCGTTGCGATCTTCATCAATACGCTTGCCTGTACGGAGCTCCTTGATGGCGGCAAGAACATCTTCTTCTTTACAGAAAAACCATTCGTTTCGGTCTTTGCCTTGGTTCAGTCGAGTAAAACCTTTGCGTTCAAGAATCTTGTGAACTTGTTTATCAGTAAAGCATGAACCATCGGCGCACATTGCCGATTCCTTGAAGAGTATTTTTCCTTCAAGGCCTGCCGTGTGCAGTTGCTCCTTGATTCGGGCTTCGACATTGCGGTCTGTAAAGCCGACCTTGATGTAGCCCCTAAGTTTCTCAACATCGGGGATTGTATAGGCATAAATGGTCGGATTAACTTCAGGACGCTCCCTGAGAAATTCGTCTAACTGAACGGAAGGCATTAGGCATCCTCCTTATCCATTGGACGAATCATAGATTCAATGAAATTGATTTCGTCTTGTGTCAGTTTGTATTTCTTGTATAGTTCAGCATCCGTCCATGACTTGGAAAAATCCTGAAGGGGGACAAATTGATATGTTGTTTTTGACAGGTTTATTGACGCTGCCGCTTGAAGAAGTAAAAAACGAGTAAATTTACTTCGCAAATAAGCCGCTAAGTTCTCCGCCATTTTCCTTGATTTATAACATCCTCCAACGATATACGAATCCGTACAAACCTCATGAGGTTCAAGTACTTTTACCGTTGCAAGAACAACAAGCATCCCTTCTTTGTCAGGCTCCCCCGCGTGTTCGCTCATGATTCTAGTGATCATTACCTTATATGAATCTGCAACAGCCTTATTGCTTTCAATATCTTTTTCAGAAATAAATCCTTCACCTTGACTTGATATCAATGTGTACGAATTTTTAAATCTGCGTTCATTTCCTCTTGCACTTGTAGGAATTCCAAAAGGATTCCTTGATGTAAGAATTGTATCAAGTGTTGGTTCATTTTTATCAAGAACTTTATGAATGATTCCAACAGCTTCATTATAACGAACAAAAACTGGAAATTCATTTAATTTTCTGGTTGAGCAACTTTCTATTCCTGTATTTATTGTCCTAAAATTGCACAAACCAGAATGATCCCTATCCCAAAGAAAATAACAAACACCTCCTCCAATACTCAAAGAACCAAAGCATTCTTTAGAGTTCACATAATCTGTAATTGATCTTATATGATTATCATTAAGCATTGAATCTCTAAATTTGTCAAGTCCTTTTCCTCCCGTATACCAACGCGCAGGAATAATCATCGTAACGTAGCGTGGTTTTAATTTTTTTGCTTGATTGACAAACAGATGATAAATAGGACTTGCACTAGCCGCATTTCCACCATCGCTCAATTGGTACGGTGGGTTGCTGATAATCACGTCAAACTTCATGTTGAAAATTCCTTCGGGGTTTTCAGTGTGAATCCATTCATAAGCATGCGTTTCAAGAGTATCTCCACGACTATACTGTTCTTCGCTTGCTCCGCAATACTTGCACTTGCCATTTGCCCAAGTGTGGTTTATCCGCTTGAACCGGATATTTCCTTCGGGATTATTGAACTTTGATACAGAGTATTCACCGTTAGGCCACTTGGAACAATAGACGCTTCGACGAGACACCAGACTTGTCATTTCGGTAATAGCTATTCCGAACAGCTGGTTGTGGAATATATGGTCTATGGATATTTGCAGTTGATTCATAAACCATTTTTCATCAGGCGAAAGCTTTTGTCCGTTCGCTTTTTTGGCATTTATTTCTTCTACGGCTTGCTCGTATCCCGGCATTTGATTCGCCAACAAACGCTTTGCAATTTCTCGCAAAAACACACCCGTTTTGCAACAGGGGTCAAGGAATGTTGTCTCGGTACTTTCAAACAGTTCCTGCGGGAGCATATCGAGCATGCGGTTCACCACCTCGGGCGGCGTAAACACTTCGTCGTTGCTCAAGTTTGCAAGGCAACTCAAGACATCGGGATTATGCTTGTTTATCATCTTGCCATAGTCTCCTGTAATCAGAGGTGTATTGTGTCAATAATTCTCCTTCGTCACTTGGCATAGCAAGTTCAGAACCTTCACCAATGCGCATCAAATCCGCAAAGGTGTAGTCTTTGCGTTGCATAGTGTTGCCCCGCACAAAAGTCCATTCCGAAAACACAATCGGACAATCTGTATCTTTTCCGTTTTCATCGACCTTCATCAAAGACAGAGCGTTTCCACAAACGATATTACGCTCCAGAATGAATTGTGCCGACTTTTGCGTATCTTCGTTCAAGTCGTTTTTACAAACAGACTTGTAAGCCTTGTTCCAAATCTTGAAGAGACGGTCGCGACAAGTTTCCGCATTGTCCGCGAGAATATCAACACCATAGATGCTGGATAGAGCCAGCACGGAATTTCGCTCGAAGTCCAACGGGCTACGGCGGTACTTTTTCTTGACCACGTCAAGTTTGCGTTCTAGAATTTTTACGAGAAAGTTGCCTGTTCCACAGGCGGGTTCCAAGAAACGAGAATCAATGCGCTCGGTTTCCTGCTTTACCAAGTCGAGCATTGCGTTCACTTCGCGCTCGGCAGTAAATACCTCGCCATGGGCGGCGACGCGTTCCTTGGACTTAATCTGCGCCGAATTCTTTTCCGGCTTTGTCTTTTGAACCTTCACAGGACCTCGGGGTTGCTTGCCCCGATTCCCGTACATCCAAAACCAAATAAAAAAGCGTGGAATCGAATGCACCCACGCTACTGAGGTTCCGCTAAAAACCCGAACGCTATAAGCACAAACGACCCACGCACATGGTGCGTGAGTAGCTTGCCCTATTACATAGCGTTCTATTGAAATTTAGCGGATTTCAGTAGCTAGAATAAGAGCAATAACTCAAATTTCTATGCGCCCCAAACCGTGAGGAATGGGGCTATGTCAATGGGTAATATATATAAAAAAAAGAGACCCCCGACTAAGTCGGGGGTGACAAATGAGTGTGGCGGCTAAAATTGAGCCAATTAGAACCAGAAATAGACGGGTCGGCCAAGTTCTTTCGCCTTTTTTAAGGCCTGCATCAATTTATCAAAAGCCTCCACTTCAAGTTCGCCCGTTTTCTTTCCACGAAAATCTTCGGCGATGTTTATAGCGGCTTCTACCTTATCAGCAGGCAATTCTTCGTCTTCGTAATGATCGATGAGCATGTCTAACGATTCGTTAAACGCCCTATAAATGTCCCATAGAGTGTCGTTTTCTTGAACTGTTAACCACCATTGGATAAAATCATCAAAATTTCCGCTATTAGCATAAGTCTGCCAACAGTCAGCATTCTCATCAAATTCCCTTTTGGGAACGAGTAATATTTCGTGCTGATCCATTACATTTCGCTCCTATATTTTATCCTAAAGTGAGTCAATGCCTCACGTTCCTTCTTAGGACGACCATGTTGTTTACCTTTTTCATCAATATAGTTATTGACACTTTCTCCTTTCAAGTCAAAGTAGGCCCTAAAAGGCTTTGATGTGTCCTGAATGCGAAGATAGCCACCTCCGATGTCTGCCACAATAGAAATATTTCTTTTCTTGTTGTGCCACTCGACCTTGTTGCCATGAACCTCAGCTTGCGCATCAGGCGTAAACTGATTAACGATGTCGTTTATGTTAACCGACATCCATTTTTCGGAATCTTTGACATTTCTACTTTTGCCTTGCATAATATCTTTCATCAAGGCTTCGTTTGTTTGAGCTCGGTTCTTTTGTTCTTGAACCGAATTAGAATATGTATCCTTTGAATCCACTATATGGCCCTCCTATTTGAATATTCTGTGTAGCAACGAGTTCTAAAGTCTGGTATGAGCGTATATGGTATGCCTAGCTCCTGTAGCATTTTTTCATACTCTTTCCTGAGGTGTCCGTATATTAACAAGTGTGATGGTCGGGTAAACAACATTTTTGTTTTGAAAATAAATGCATGTAAGGGGTCGTATCGTTTAGCGCAACCTAATGTGCCAACAATGTAGGGAATATTTTTGGGGTATGATTCCAATGTAAACAAAGTTTGTAAATTCCCTATTCTAAAATTGGGAAGGATTTTCTGACCGGACATTGCCACAAATGCCGTCGCCAGTTGCGAAAGCCAAATGTTGAATCTTTGTCGCTTGAGAGGCCAATAAATCCTCGGACTTAGGTCAAATCCACCGAAACCAACAAACCTTTTATACAAGTTGATTTCATCAAACAGTTTTTGCAATCGTATTTGAATATGTTGATCATCGGCAAATGAGCACAATAGTGTGCTAGCAGGGTCTTCGCAACAGCGAAGCCTTTGAATGGGCTCTACATTACAGGGAAAGGAGTCCAAAAAGACATCTTTGGGGAATACGGGAAAACCGTATTGATTAAATGACCATTTTGCCTTTTTCAGTGCGGAACGCAGCAAAAGGGCCAATTCAAAAAGATTTTTTATTTTCATATATACCTCAAAAACAGCCCGAAATCGTCGGGGGAAAAGTTTCCCGAATAGATTAAGCTATATTTGAGGTTCCTCGCACCTGTATAGCTTGTCTATTCGGTGTGGCGCGGGATTCCACTGCAATGGATCCCGCGTTTTTATTTAAGAATCTTTAGGTTTTGCTCTCCTACAAATTCGATTTGTGACAAGATTTGTTTTTCATAATCCGTATAATATCTCCCTCCATAGTTTAGCCAATTCTCGTATTGTTCCATAATATGCCCTGCACATTCGCTGCTAATAAAAAAGGCGACCGCAATCTTATTTATGTCATCAAGTTTCAAAACATAAATTAGTGGTAAAGGAGCAAGAATATAGCTGGCAAAATAATTTGCTTCAACTTCAGCGAGGTCGCTGTGTTCTGAATGATCTAGCCAAATATGACCTATTTCATGCATGATGCTGAAACGGATTCTGTTTTGGGGTTTACTATCGTTATACCAAATTTCCCAAACAAAATATTTGTCTTCTGTTTTTGGAAAACAAAAAGCATCTTCGCTTAAACAATTTAATTGCTGAATCCAGGTTGGACTTTCTGAATAACAGTGAACTTTTATGCCAAGTTTTTCACAAAGTTCAAAACAGTCTAGGGGATAGCGGGAAAAGCCAGCCTTACGCAAAAGGCGGGCTATTTTTTGTTTTATCTCTTCATATCTCCAACTAGGCAATCTCATCTTTTTTATTTTGAGTCCAGTAAAAGTTTAATTATCTTATTTCGTTCTTCTCGAGATAGCCTGTTCACATTTCTGGCAAGTAATCGTGTTATTTGAGGGCCGCTCATTTCACCCTTTTCTTCAACACCAAGAATGTAATCTGATGTGGTGTGTAGGGCGGTTGCCATATTGGCGACAATTTCGGCTTTCGGTTTTCGCTCGCCATTAATGTAACGGGATAAGCTCGCTTCGGTTATGCCAATATAATCGGCAAAAACTTTTTGAGTCATTCCGCTTTCTTTCAGCAGTTCGATGATTCTTTCTCCGAGATTGTTCATTTGTGTCTCCATTGCTTATTACCAAATGTATAATTTTAATTTCCAAATGTCAATACCTTTTGGAAATAATTTGTAAAGGGATGTTGTGATGACGAAACGACTATTTTTAAGCAATTTTTAGGGGTCTTAGGGGCAGTGCCCCTAGGAGAGGGGGTGGCGGAAGACCCGGCTAGGGCGGGATATAAAAGATGCCGCATCAAGTGCGGCATGACAATGAGGGGTGGGGCGGGGCTGAAGCCAGGGGGACTCTTCCCCCGCCAAATCCTAGAACTTTCCGACCGTGATGCCGGCGTAGAATCCGGGCCAGAAGCGGAATTTATCCCCTTCGTGGCCGAAGTCGTCGTGGTATTCGCTGAGGGGCTTTACCCAAATCTTTTCGCGATAGCCCTGCGCTGCAACGTTGAGGGTGCCGCCCACCGAGAGTCCGAAGAAGGGGAATACTTGAGTCGTGTAGCCTAGGCGCAGACGGTGGTGGAAATTGACGCCGTTATCGGAGCCATATTCAAAATCGGAATCGTCGAAGTCGAAAGCCCCCTGTTCCATCAGGAGCATGTATTCCAGGTCAAAGTGGCTGCCGTATTTGCCGAACTGGGTTCCAAGACCGAGACCTGCTTCGAAGACATCGCTAAAGTGCCTGAATTCCGTCCCCTTTTCAAACAGTCGGGCCCCTTCAAGAGCGGTGTAGAGGTAGGCCGTACCCATGTGGAGGGAAACGCCCAGGGCGCCCATTTCGTTGAGTGAGCCCGTGACGCTCCACACGCCGTTACCCACGATGTTGATGAGGCCCACGGGAGTCTTTTCGCAATGGCCGCAAATGTTCACGATACCCACCTGACGGCCATCGGCACGACCCGCGATGTTCAAGACGCTCACCTGGGCGGTGTTGAGCTTGCCCGCCACGTTCATGGCGGCCGCCACCTGCACGTCAGATTCCTTGGCGGCATTCAGGGCGGCAGTGACCTGCACACCGGATTTCTTTGCCGCGTTCAGGGCGGCAGAAATCTGGGCCTTGGTTTCACGGGCGTAGTTGATAGCGGGGGCAACCTGCACGCCGTTCAGGGAATCGCTAGCCACGTTCATGGTGGCCGAGGCCTGCACTCCCGAAGAATTCTCCTTGGCCACGTTGATCACGGGAGACACCTGGATTCCGTCAAAGGAACCCGCATAGTTCATGACGCTTGAAATCTGCGCCCCTTCGTAATGTTCCTTCGCGCCGTTGAACACCGCCGAAAGTTGCAGGCCATGCATTTCCTTGCGGGCGATGTTTGCAAAGATGCTGATTTGCGAACCCAGCATATAGCTGTCGGTACGGGTCACGAACAGGCCCATCTGCAGGCCCTTGCGGGCTTCGCGGTCCTTGTCCACCAGGTTGAAGGTCACGCGGTATTTTCCGTTGTGGTCCAGGGAATCTAGGGCACAGGCGGTTGTATCGCCGGAGTCGCAGTCCCCGCGGCGAGCGATTTCGCCCCGGAGGGTGGTCTTTTCGGCCACGATAGAACTGAACTGTTTCTGCGTCAGCTGGGCACGGTAATTGTCCTGCAGGGTGACGCTCGCCTCCTTATATTCGGCGGGCCTTTCCAGACGCACGCTGTACTTGCCGGCGGCAAGCCCCAGGTTGATGGGGCGGCCCGCCTTCTTGTAGAGTTCCGCCACCAGCTCGCCCCGTTCGTCACGGATGAACAGACGGCCTTCCACGTCTTCGCCGATGTCGAGACCCGCGTTCATACTGCGCAAATCCGTCATCACCACGTCACCGGTACCGGCCAGGTTCATGTCCCGACTGGGGTGCTGGGCGCCACCCATAGTGGCTTCCGTTTTCTGGAGTGTCTCGTTAAAGGCAAACTGGTAAGCCTCCGAAAGGGTCACCTTGCCGTCGCCGCTGATATCGCCCGCCCCGCGTAACCCGCTCACCAGGGAATGGGTAAAGAAGGAACCCTTCAGCCTGTCGCTTTCCTGGCTGGATTCATCTTGCGTGCTGCTGGTAATAAAGGCATAGCCCTTCATGTCGGAACTCTTGTCCACCATAAAGGCGGGAACCGCCACGCCGCCTTTCGCCCGGGTAATGGCTCCCGAACCGCAGGCATCAATCACCGCAATCTTCACGTCGGCATGGAGGGAATCGATTTTTGAACGGAGCGCCTTCCAGGCAAAGGTCTCCTTGCCCAAGCGAAGGCCCTTTTCATCGGCGTGACCGCTATAATAGACCAGCACCTCGTCGCGGCCGCCTGCCGACTTGTTCCTTGCAATCTTCTTGTCCAGTTCGTCAATCTTCTGCTGGAAAGCGGCAACGCTGGGTTCCTTCACCTCCACGACGTTCCCCGCCTGCACGCCGCCCATTTCCTTCAGCACGTTCACGAAGGAGCGGGCATCGCTTGCGGCATAGCGGAGGGTGGGGCGGCCCTCGCCGCCGTAATTGGCGCTTACGGCCAGCACGTAGCGGTTAATCTGAATCTCCTGGGCGGCAGAAACACTGGAAGCCGCGGCCAACAAAACAAGGACAACAACTGAAATTATTTGGAGCGACAAGGAAGCATCCATCTTTTTAATCAAATTCATCATCTTACTTGCCCTCCGTCTTGCGGAGCGTGAGGCTTATCGTTTTCACGCCCTCCTGTTTCAGCGAGGCGTCAATATCCCCCGCGTTCAACTCGAATTCATTCTTGGAGGTCAAGAAAAAGAACTTCTCGAATTTGGGCGCATTGTCCAACTTGTAGGCAAAGGGCAACGTGGTCATCTTGCCAGGCTCCAGTTCCACGGCACGATTTTCGTGCCCCATGTGCATGGTGATAGTCCCGTTCCCGTCCATGCTGAAAAGCAGCCCGAAGCACTTTTCGGCAACGGCGTAACGCAACTGGATTTCGTCACCTTCGTGAGCCTCCCCAAGATTTTCCATTTGCACGGCGCTATCGCCCGTCTTTTTCCAGACTTCCATACGGGCGGAGAGTCCCTTGATACGCAGGCCATCGTCACCGGAGACGTCGGCCATGGCCACTTCCATAACCTGGGTGTTTGCGGCGGTCGCAAGAACCGTGCCGCCCTGTTCCGAAAGGGAACGCTGGCTGAACAGCGCCACCGTCACCACCGCAAGCACCAGGGCCGCAGCGGCGGCAAGTTTCACCAACTTGAAATTCACACGCACCGTGTTGTCGGCTCCCGCATTGGAGCGTCCGGGCATCGTGGCAATCTTTTCCGAAAGTTTTTCGAAAGGAAGCTTCTTGAGGATTGCCGCATTGTCCTCCCGCAGCATCTTCACGCGATTGGCGAAAATCTCGTCAACCTCTTCCATCTTGCGGATTTCCCGCATTTCTTCGGCAGGCAAGTCGCCCGTCAAATATTTTTCCAGTTTCCAGTCGGGAATCATCACTTCACCTCCAGGTTTTTAACTCTTGCCTGCAAGGTGCGCAAACGCTTGCGCACCCCGCTTACCGAAAGCCCCACCATCTCGGCAGTTTCTTCCAGCGTCATACCATCTACATAGTGCAACACCGCAATGGTCCGGGTAGATTCCTGCTCCCGCGAAAAAATTTTCGCCAATATGCCGCGAGCCTCGTAGCCTTCCTGCTCGTCGTCTGCGCAGGCGATATTCAGGAGCAGTTCGCTGGAATCCACGTCCAGCCCCCTGCGTTTCTTGTCGCGGATGCGGTTCAGGCAGAGCCTGGTGGCCGTATTCCACAAAAGACTGCTGGGACTGTCCAGGTTCAGGCGGTCCATGCCGGCATAAATCCGCAAAAACACGTCCTGCATCAGGTCCGAAGCCTCCGCCTCGTCCTTGAGCAGGGCCATGCAGCGACGGTAAACCATCGGGGCGTAGGCCTCGTACAGTCTAGAAAACGCCATGCGATCTGCGGAATTTATCCTTTCCATGCCTGTGTAACACTTGTGGAGGTTAAAAGTGTCACCGGAAATGTAAAAAAAGTGGATAGGGGCTAGGATTTAGGATCTAGGGGCTAGGTGTTAGGTAATAGGGGCGCGGAGGAAGTCTCCCACTCTCCTAAGGGAACACTCCTGTAAAAAACACGTCAAATATAGTTTTTTGACTTAGGCATTTTCCGCTACTTACTAAAATCAAAAAAAGCTGCGGGATCCGTCCCGAAGATTTCACCGAGTTTTATCGCCATCTTGCGGGATACCGCCCTTCGTCCGTTTTCCATGGCACAGAGGTTCTGAACCTGAATCCCGAGTTTTTCGGCAAGGGTGACCTGCGACCAGTTGCGCAAATCTCGGTTCGCAACAATCATTTCGCCGGGAGTGGAATCCAGATTCTTGAACCAGTCAGACTCTTCGAAGGGGATCAAATCCTCGTTTTTGCAGACCGCCACATTTTCGGACTTGTAGGTATCCTTCAAGAACCTGACAAGCGGAGCAGGGATGTGCTTCGCACGAATTTCAATACGGGGCTTTTTCACGACTGCCAACATAGTAAACCTCAATATTTATCGACCCATTTTCGCATGTCCAGCAAGCGACCCAATTCAAGGCGATGTGACAATGATACCTATTATCGCCAAGCTTTGAGTAATGCCAGAAAAGTGGTTGTATGGGTCCAGAAACCTTTAGCGACTGCAGTAGAGCTTTCAGCTTGTTCTGCACCGCTCTAGGCATCATTTTTGCCGAACGTTCCGCCTTTTTGGTTATGGTCACATTGTACATGGTTAAATATAATCAATTTTTGATTATTAGTCAACAAGGTTAAACTTTCAAGGATTAAAAGTTATCAAACAAAATGGCAAAAAACAAGAAATAGCCAAATTTTGCAAACAACTGTTGACATTTTTCAACAACTTTTTTGAAATATCCAAAAAGAAGGGACATCCTTGCGGATGTCCCTGGTGTTTAAGGAGCACAATGAAGAATCGTTACAATCGCCGAGTTAGTCCACGGTCAACTTGCGTGCGGAGGCCTGCTGCTTCTTGGCTAGCGAGAAGGTCAACACGCCGTTTTCAAACGAGACCTTGATGTTCTCGGGGTCAATATCGTCGGCCAGGCGGAAGCTCCGTTCGTAGGTGTACTTGCTATCCTTGCGGGCGCGGGTGGCCTTGACGGTGATGATGTTCTTTTCTACCTGTACGTCCAGGTCTTCTTTCTTGACGCCCGGCAATTCCACCTCTAGCACAAAGCCGTTGTCCACTTCGTAGTAGTCGGCCTTGGGAGTGTAGGCGCATTCGCCCTGAGCGTTGCAGGCGTTAAAGTTGTCGAGGAAGTTCTGGAGACCATAGAAAGCAGAAGGAAGAATCTGAGTATTGAGCATAATTTTAACCTCACTGGTTGTGGGTCCCTGGCCTTGGCGGTTTGCCTTGGCCGGGGACCCGTTTTTTTGTTTTCATACTCCTATATGCAAAGGCCGTGCCAATTTTTGCAGAAGACGGCACCCATTCGGAAAAAATGCCAGAAAACGGCAAAAAATGGCGTTTTTGGGGTGAAAATGGGAGATCCCCGCCGGAGTTTACCCCGCACTTGATGCGGGGCGGGGATGACAATGCGGACATCTCTTTCAATAAGAAACACCCCTGTTTCAGGTAAGAAACAGGGGGACGTTTTGTTTTTAAGCGGGCAAGAAAAGGAGATCCCCGCCTTGGTTCGACTTCGCTCACCACAGGTCGCGGGGATGACAGGTTGGGTTAGTCCAGCAGGCCCTGGTACAGGTCCAGCAACTTGCGGGAAAGCAAACTGGTGTATTTTGCGTTGTTCAGGGCGACCTGGGCCGACTCCAGACTGTTTTTCTGGTTCAGGTAATCGGTGTAGGTCAGCGCCCCCAGCCTGCGCTGCTCTTCGGCCACCTTCAGGGCCTCCTGCTCGGCGGCCACCTGCAAGACGGCAGCCTTCCACTGCAAATCGGCGCTAAGGGCGTTCAGGTAAAGCTTCTCGATGCTGTTTTCAAGGTTCTTCGCCGTCTCCTGCAGTCCCACCTGGGTTTCGGCCTCGCTCACCTGGGCCAGCAGCACCTTGTTGGCAGTAGCCCCCGCGTCAATGATGGGAATGTTGATACCAAGGGTCACGGAATTCTGCCAGCCGTACTTGAGCTGGTCCTTGTAGCCCTTGGATTCCCAGGCCTGCAAGCCTGTACTGGAATTTGCCCCCAGGGTCACGGAGATAGAGCTGGCCTTGCCCGCCACCTTGGTGTTCTTCTGGGCGGCCTTCACAGAAATGCTGTCGGATTTAAGCCCGGGGTGAGCCGCACGAATGCGGGCCTGCAGCTCGCCGTATTCCGGCAGGGGCAGCAAGGAATCCGGATTGTTCATGTTGATTTCGGGAGCAGACACGTCGAACTCTTCGGTCTCGGGCAGTTCCAGCAGCTGCCGGAGCGTGGTCCTTGCGGTAGAGACCTTCAGTTCGGCCGTAATCTTTGCCGCCTGTTTCTGGAGCACACTGGCCTCGGACTGGGTCAGGTCCTTCTTGGTCACGGAACCTACCCCATAGAGGTTCGTAAAGTATTCGAATTCCGCCTGGGCCACTTCTACCGCGTAATCCGCCGTATGCAGGTTTTCCTTGGCCAGAAGCAGGCTCATGTAGGCGTTCAGCACGTTTTCTTGTACGGTGCGTTTGGTCTGCAGGGTAGAAAGTTCCGCCGCCTCCCGGCTCAATTCCTTGGCCTCTACGTTCAGGCTGGTAGCGCCGCCGTCCCACAGGGTCACGGAGCCGTTCAAACCCAGGTTCAGGCGGTAATGGTCTTCTTGATCTACAAAGGGGTGGTCGTAAAGGGTGTTCTGGATACTGGCCGAAACCGTGGGGTAATGCCCGATTTTTGCCTGCTTGACATTTACCTGAGCCTGCTGCTCCCGGAGCTTAGCCGTTTCCAGCGAAAGGCTCTTTTCGGCCGCCTGCTTGAGACAGGCCTCCAAAGTCCAAGACGAAGCAGCATGCAGGAGTGTCGCTGCCGCTAAAATCCCAAACAAGGAGGCTTTCGTGATATTCATGACCTTTAGATGCTTGACAATGACGGAGGGTTGCGTCTCTTTTCCTCAAGCGGATCCTCGCCTTCGCAAGGATGACGTTCCTAGCCAGCAACCACTAACCACGGACTTTCAGTCCTAATTACCTTCCAGCATTCTTTTTCATCATTTCGCGGCGCTGTTCTTCGGCAAAGAGGCGGGCCATTTCGATACGGTTGATTTCCTGCTCTTTCTTCTTGGTCTCTTCCTTGCAGTTCACGCACTTGGTGGCGGTAGGCACTGCCATGAGACGGGCCTTGGGAATCAACTGCTGGCACACCTTGCACACGCCGAAGGTGCCCTTCTTGATACGCTGGAGCGCCTCTTCCAAATAAACCAGGTACTTGCCTTCGCGGGCCGCCAGGGAGAACGTAGTCTCGAGAGCGTTGTAGTCGGTAGCGGAATCGGCACTGTCGGAATCCCCGCCGTCGCCGGACTGGTGCTTTTGGCCCTGGAATGCATTGGACTTTTCGGTCTCGCTCTGGGCGGTCACCAGCTGGCGCCGTTTTTCCAGAAGCATCTCCTCAAAAAACTTGAGGTCTGCAGCGCTCATCTTTGCAGGTTTCTTTTCGGCCATAGTTCGCTCCTTTCTTGGGGTTCCCTTCTTAATCTTTTTCGTGTTAAACTAAATTATTTTTTTCAAAAGAGGACACAATTTTAGAAAATATCCATATTTAATCTAAGGCCCTGCTTCTTGACGTCTGCGATTAGGCCGTCAATATCGGCACCTATGCGGTCCAGTTCCTTAATTATGTCGCCTTTTTTAGACAAAATCAGCCCCATGGTGTTGTCGTCCTGGGAGATTTTCGCCTGGATGGTTTCAAGTTCCGTTTTAAGCCCGCGGACCTGGGTCAGGAGGGTATCTACATGAGCCACAAGGTTTTCCACTTTCTGGACGGTGCCCTCGGCCCTTTCGGGAACATTCCCCAGGCTGGATTTCGCCTTGTCCAGAGTGCCTTCGGCCTTTGAAAGCAGGTCCTTGGCCTCGCCCACCCATTCCTGGACCGATTCCTGCGATGTCCCGACCAGGTCATCCGCCTTCTTGAGCACGCGGTCAAGACGCTTGCCCGCTGTACCCTTGGTCACGGAGTCCTTCAGGGCGCCAATCTGGGTGGCGATGGAGTCCAGTTCCGAGAGGATAAAGGCAATGTTTCGGCCTATGGCGTTGGCACCCTCTTCGTAGTAGCCGTTCACCGTATCGCCGTCGGCAACCAGATCCTTTGAATCCCCGGTCAACACGCTGAGTTCCCGCTCGCCCATAAGCCCCGCCGTTTTCAGACGGAACTCGGAGTTTTTCGGAATCTTGGTATCGGCAAGCACGCGGGCCGTCACGTAAACCGCTTCGTCTGTCAGTTGCACCTTCTCGATTTCGCCCTTGGTGATTCCGCGAACTTCTACGCGGTTGCCCGGAGAAAGAGTTCCGACGCTTTCGTAGCGCACCACAAAACTGTAGCGGTCATGGTGAGGGCTTGCCGGATGGAACAGGTACAGGGCCATGCCGCACCCGACCACGATAATCGAGAAGACGACAAAGGGGAATAAATTGGAACGGAATTTTCGACGGAAGCTATTCATAGGGGGACCAGTTCTCCGGCTCCATTTCCAAGAGGTCGTCGGTGTATTCGCCCTTCGCCTTGGCCTTGATTTTCTGCATCAGGTTTTCATTGAAATCCCGGGCCACGTTCTGGCCGTTCATTTTCATGAGGGCGTTCATGGCAATCACTTCGCAAATCACCGTCAGGTTCTTGCCCGGCGACACGGGAATCACAATCTTCGGAATAGAAACGCCCATAACGACTTCGTCCAGCTCGTTCAGCCCCGTGCGCTCGTAAGAAACGTTCTGGCTCCAGGGCTGGAGTTCCACGATGACTTCAATCTTTTTCACCTTGCGGATAGCGTGGATACCGAACATGGAGCGAATGTCCAATAGGCCCACCCCGCGGATTTCCATGTGGTGGCGGATCAGGGGGTCGGGGCGTCCGATAATCACGTTGCCCACGTGGCTTACATGAACCACATCGTCGGCCACCATGCGGTGCCCGCTTTCTACCAGGTCCAGCACGCATTCGGACTTGCCCACATTGCTGTCACCCACAAAGAGCATGCCTATACCATAGACATCCACGAGACTCCCGTGGATAATGGCGTGAGGCGCAAAGAATTCCTCGAGAATTCTCTGGGCAATCTTGTTGAACTCGTAGGTGTGGAGCGTCGTAGAGAACAGCGGGATATGCAGCTTGCTGCACATGGCCCGAAGTTCCGGGTGGGGCATCTGGGCATGGGTCACCACCCACATGGGCGCCTTGAAAACAGAAAGGCTTTCAAAGACCTTCACGCGACCCGCTGTGCCCAGAGATTCCAGGTAGTTCCATTCCGTATGGCCCACCACCTGGATTTGCTCCGAACTATAAACTTTGGTATAACCCGCCATGGCAAGGCCAGGGCGGTGGATACCGCTTTCGGCAATGTTTGTATTCAGGTCCTCTTCCGGAGAATGGAGGGCCAGCTGCAAATCCTTGCCGTAGCGACAGAAAAAGTCTCGCACCGAGAGTTTTTCCCGGTGCAAAACCTTGATGTCTTTCAGTCTGGATTCAGCCATTAGGACAAATCAGAGAGGGGCTGGGCACGATGGTCGTTCTGCTTTTCGTTGGCCTTCTTCAGCTGGGTCTTGACTCTTTCCAGGGCCACGTCCACAGCCTTGCCCATGTTCTCTTCGTCGGCAGAAGCCACCACCACGGAGCCCGTGATGTTCACCGAGATTTCGCAATGGCGCTGGTGCTCCACTTCGTGATCCAAAATGACGGAGGCTCCCGTGATGTTCGGGTAGAACTTTGCCAGTTTGTCCATTTCTTCTTGAATCCTATCCTGGAGACCGGCAGATGCATTAAAATGACGGGCAGAAAATTGAATATCCATTGTAAACCTCCGTATGTTGAGATGGCACATTTCGATGTTCTAGCATCGCATTTAGAGTATATACATCTTTTTTTATAAAAAAAGCAAATATAATATGTTTTTTTCGAAAAATAATTCGCCCAATTTGGAATAATGAGGGGAAATTTTGGGGAATTTCGGAATAATTGCAGGATATTCGCGTTTGTTTGTAAACAAAAGTTTACACAAAGGCATGCCTAAAGCGCCTTGCGGAGCCTGGCAGGGAGGATTTTCAGTTCCTCTTCCCGATACTTGGCCACCGTGCGGCGGGCCACCTTGATGCCCTGCTTGTCCAAGGCGTCTGCGATGGCCTGGTCCGAAAGGGGCTTTTTCTTGTCTTCTTCATCCACAAGCTTCTTGATAGCTTCAAGAATCTGGGCCGAGCCGATTACTTCATCGTTTGCGGCACTCCCCTGCTTGATGCCGGTGGTAAAGAACTGCTTGAGCTCAAAGATGCCGTAGGGCGTATCCACGTACTTTCCGTTGGTCACGCGGCTGATGGTGCTCAGGTCGCGGCCAACCTCGTCGGCAATGTCCTGCAGAATCATGGGCTTCAAGAAGGCAGGCCCCTGGCGGAAAAAAGCCTCCTGATGCTTGACGATGGCCATCATCACGTTTTCCATAGTAGAGAAACGGTTGTCCACCGCCTTGATGAATTCTTTTGCCTTGGAGAGGTTGTTCTGGATATATTCCCTGTCGTTCTTGCTCAGGTGCTTGTCGTTTAAAAGGGAAGCGTAAGTCTGGTTCAGGTGCAGGCGTTTCTGGACACGTCGCCGGTAGCATTCCACCTCGAACCGGCCCTTCTTTTCCACCACCTTCATGTCGGCCACCTTGACCTGGTTCGGCGCGCTGGACATCTGCTGGCCCGGGTGGGGCGCAAGCCTTGAAAGACTGCTCACCGCCTGCTGCACCTCTTCGGTAGAGACGCCCAGGTCTTTTGCAATCTTGGCGTAGCGAAGCGCCATCAGGTCGTCGAAACGCTCTTTCAAAATCTGGAGCGAAAGGGCCGGAAAATTTTCCAGGGATTCCGCCTGGATGATAAAACATTCCTGAAGGTTCCTAGCGCCGATTCCCCTGGGCCTAAAACTCCGGAGCACATGGAAGGCCTCTACCACCGGGAGGCTCGCCTCTTCGAGGGGGATTTCGTTACGGATGACCTTCTCGATTTCGATGATGAAAGGATCGTTGTCGGACATGACCTTCGCCATGGCCATCTCGTCGGCACTTTGCAGAAAACCGTTTTCGTCCAGGGAGTCAATCAGGTATTCCACCAGGCTACGGAAACGAACTTCTGGGCACCCCGCCTTTGCAAGCTGTGCCATAAGTTCGCGGGTTCCGTTCCAATCCCTAAGCTGTAACAGCAGGCGGTCCTGGAGGCTTGCCTCCCTGTCTTTTTGCGGGCGGTCCCAGGCGTCGTCGGGGTCCTTCTGCTGGTTGACGGAATCCCTGTAAAGCGAATCCGTATGGTCGGTGCCGTCTTCGAGATACTGGGCCCAGTTCAGCTCCGAAGGAGTAGAGCCGTCCAAAAGACCGTGGTCCACGTCGGCGCTGTCTTCGAGAGTGCCCCGTTCAAAATCCAAAGAAGGAACGGTGCTGTCGTCGGAATTGCGGGACGTGTCTTCGGTATCGAAATCGGCCTCCGAATCCCGGGAGGTTTCTGCCGGAGAATCCAGGGATTCTCCCAAGGGTTCGTCGTCAAATTCCAGCATGGGGTTCGCCTCTACCTCAGCCTTGATAGCGGTTTCCAGCTCCAGGGAATTCTTTTGCAGGATAGCAATAGACTGAAGCATCTGGGGCGAGATATTCTGCTCCAGCCGTTGGCTCTGGCCTAAATGCATTCCTACATCCATAAACGTTCCTAGTCCAGTCTAAAGCTATCGCCAAGGTAGATGCGCCTGGCCTCGGGGTCGTTGGCCAGGTACTCCGCCGTACCTTCGGTAAGCACCTGGCTCTTGTACATGATATAGGCCCGGTCCGTAATGGAGAGGGTCTCGCGCACGTTGTGGTCGGTAATGAGCACGCCCATGCCTTTCTCCTTCAGCTCCGAAATGATGGACTGGATGTCGGCCACGGCGATAGGGTCGATACCGGCGAAAGGTTCGTCCAACAACAGGAACGACGGATCGCTGGCCAGGGCGCGGGCGATTTCCAGACGGCGCCGTTCACCGCCGGAGCAGCTATAAGACTTTGTCTTGCGGATATGGGTAATCTTGAATTCTTCCAGAAGTTCTTCCAGACGTCTCTTGCGCTGGGCGCGTTTCATGTCCTGGGTTTCCAAGATGGCCATGATGTTGTCTTCTACAGAGAGCTTACGGAAAATGGAAGCTTCTTGCGGCAGGTAGCCGACACCAAGCCTTGCCCGCTTGTACATGGGCTTGTCCGTCATCTCGATGTCGTCCAGAAAGATATGGCCCGAATCCGGACGGACCATGCCCACAATCATATAGAAAGACGTGGTCTTGCCGGCGCCGTTTGGTCCCAAGAGCCCGACCACTTCGCCCTGAGAGACGCTGATGGAAACATCGCTCACCACCTGGCGGCCACCGTAAACCTTGCGCAACTTGTCCGTGCGAATCGTGCTCACTACCGTTCTCATTTGGCGTTCTCCTTTTTCGGGGCAGGTCGAGGTTGTGATTCCTTGGATTTCATGGCCTTGCGGAACAGCTCTCCCCTCTTGGAATTTTCATGCATTAACCTATCCTGGACGCTGCCTTCGGGCTTGGTTTCTACTCTGGTGGCCTTGGGAGCCGAAACCTTGGAACTGTCCGAAGGCTGTGCCAAAACAGATTTCGTAGAATCGGTTTTGGAGGAATCGGCATCCAACAGTTTCTTCTTGTTCCGCTGTTCCTTTTCCATGTCGATATACCTTCCGCTGGCCATGGTACCGCCGCCCAAAAGCCGTAACGACTTGACGGCGTTTTTCTGTGCATCGAAAAGGATATTGATGGTATCTCCGGCGGCTTCGTTCTTGCCTGCGACGGTGCGGTCTTTCTTGACGTAGAAATAGGTACTCTGGGCCTTGCCGGACACAACTGCATGATCCATCTTTCCCTCGTTAAAGTACATATCTAGCCTGTTTCCGTCCATCTGGTTCTGGTAATCGGGAAGGTCCGTCTCGTAAAAGAACCCCCGTGCATTCAAATTTACATACAGGCGTTCAATCTTGTTGTCCTTGAAGGCGGCATAGAGGGTGTCACCGAAGGCTTCCGTCACGCTTCCCGGGGCGTTTTTCTTGGCGTCCTCTTGCTGAATACCGTGGGCGTTCCGAATGACCAAGGCCGAACGCAGGGACTTGCCCGTAGAATCCAGGGTGAGGTAGATGGAATCCCCCGTCAGGTGGTAATTCTTCATATCGAATGTGGGACTGCCCTTCATGGAAAGCCAGTTGTCCTTGCGGTTGAAATAACCCGTATCGCAGGTGACCACCATGTCGTCCTGGGTGACTTTCACATTCTGGTAGGCTTCGGCAAAAGATTCTCCCTTGTTGTAGATAATGGTCTTGGCTTCAATCAGGACCGTATCGATTTTCCCGTCCTTCTTTTTTTCGAACTCATAGAGTTTCGGCTTTTCGGGCATGGTGAGAATTTCTTTTTCCCGGTCGTAAACCAGATAGTCCCCTGTAAACATGTAGGTCTTTGCCGAATCGGCGGCCACAACACTCCCACGGGCCGAAGCGACACCCTTTTTCTTGTTGTAAATGCCGGTTTGCGCCTTGATGTATCCGGACGGGTGTGCCGCCAAGAAACCGCCCTCGCACTGGAGGATTTCGGCATCCTTGTTCCAGGTGGCCTTTTCGGTCTTGAAATCCAGGGAATCGTGAACAAAATGGACCTTGCCCTGCAGCAGCAGGTTCCCGCGGGTACGGGCCACCTCCAGATTGTCCGCATGTTTCATGATAAGGGGAGACGTCTGCGAAAAGGCACAACCGAATGCAACCAGAATCAGGAACAGTACTTTTTTCGGAAGGACACTCATTCCTTGCGTTCCTCTGCCTGTTGCGGTACAGCTGCCGCAGAATCCCGTTTCTCGATTTCTTCAGCCTTGGCCTTGTCCTCTTCCTTGATTCGGTTGGCAGCATCCTGGAAAATGCCCGTGATGTTGGAAAGGATTTTCCAGTGGTCCATCTTGGCGTCGCTTTCGAATCCCTTGCCCTGCAGCACGTCGCCATCTTCGGAGACCACACGTACATAGCTTTCGGTCTTGACCAAGTTGTCCTTCTTGTTCCAGAGCAGAGAATCCGCACGGACAGAAGCGCCCTTGGGCGTAAGGGCGTACACATGGCCGTAGGCATAGACGTAGGTGAACTTCATGTCGAGCCGGCCGGAATCCGCACGCAAGAACGCGGAACGTTCTCCCAGGGAATCGTAGATGTCCACCAGCACAGGCCGCACGAAAACCTCTTCGGTATTGGACCACCGCTCCAGATAGGCCGTCTTGAGTTTCCAGCTCAGCACGCCCTTGTCGTAGCTGTCCATGAGGGTGGTGTCGGTAAAAAGCATCTGGGGCCTATCTACATGGATCCAAGGCTTTTCTTCTTCGATTTCGGCACAACCCACCAAGACCGCGCCCAAGGCAAGAACGCGACACCACCTGGTGATGCTTGGCAAAAGTCGTGTCACCGGCTACCCTTAGCCCGCTTCGAACATGTCGATGCGCTTCTTGTGCTTACCACCCATGAATTCCGTTTCCAGGAACTTGGTGGCGAACACCTCACACTGGGCGTAAGCGATAATGCGGGCTCCCATGCAAAGCACGTTGGCATCGTTGTGAAGTCGAGTGAATTCGCAAGAGGTAAGGTCGCCCACCACGGCAGCGCGGATACCCTTGTGCTTGTTTGCCGCCATGCTCATGCCGATACCCGTACCGCAAATGAGGATTCCGCAATCTGCCTCTTTGCCCGTAATCTTGTTGCAGACCCTGTCGGCAAAAATCGGGTAGTCACAAGATTCCGTAGAATCGGTTCCCATGTCAAGGACCTTGTAGCCCTTGCCTTCCAGGAACTTGACGAGTTTTTCCTTGTATTCGAATGCGGCGTGGTCACAGCCGATAGCGATGGTCTTGAACATGATAAAATCCCGTTTTGCGAGTTGAAAAGGTCCACTTATTTGAACTTCGTCACCCAATATAGATAATTCATCGGATTAAAGCCTAATCCTTTCTCGGATTCCAAGCAAAATAAATCTATTTTTGGCCTGTTATGAGCAATCTGGAAACCGACAGCAAGTTCCTAAAAAAGGCGATGATTGTAAACATCGTGGGGACAATCCTCAAGGTTTGCGGTCCGCTTTTGACTTTCGTGATGGCGCGTATTTTTGGCGCCGCCGAATTTGGAATCTTTGTATCTGCCCAGACCCTCCTTTTGACCATTGCGCATTCGGCAACTCTTGGGCTCGACAAGGGCCTGTACTGGTACTTGCCACAGAACGGCCTGCACGGCCGCCCACGATACGACGGCATCATGGAATCCTTCTGGATTTCGGCAGCAATTTCGGTTCTTTGCACGGCTGTCATTTTTGTGGGCTCCTTCACGCCCTACATTTCCAAGGAGCTCCCCTGGTACGCCCTTTCGCTTTTGTTCTATGTGGGCACCTATGTCTTTAGCACCGCTTCCGAAGGCAACCGCCGTCCGCAAAACGCCGTATTCGTGAATTCATTCTTGACGGTGACTCTTGCACCGGCAACCTCCATTGCGCTCCACTTTATGGGAATCCCGCATGCGCTTCCGCTGGGCTTGCTTGTGGGCCAGGTAGTGGGCTTTGTCGTGCATTTTGTGCTGGTCCGCAGGCAGTTCCCCGAAATGCCTTTGCGCCCTCACAAGACGGTTTCGTGGGTGCTGTTGCGTTACTCGCTCCCGCTAGGGGTCGATGAATTTGTATCGTCTTTCCTGATCCGTTCGAGCCTCTGGATGGTCATGCTGTTCTTGGGACCCGAAAAGGCGGGCGCTTACGGAATCATGGTCACCATTTCCAATGCGCTCCAGACCATTCGCGTCGGGTTCACGCCGATTCTTACGCCGGTGGTGGCGGGAATGAACAAGGAACGCCTCAAGACCGACCTAAAGCCGGTTTACAGTTATTGCGTTTTCATGGTCACCTTCATCCAGCTCATGATCGGATTCTTTATCGTGCTGTTCCCGGACTTGATTCTGGGTATTGCGGGCAAGGACTTTATCGTGCAGCCTGAAACCCTTGGAATCCTGTTGCTGGTTCACCTGGTGGCGGGTTTTGGCGGGATGTCCCTGGTGGTGCTGAACGGCATGGGCAAGAGCCTGTATTCCTTGATTATGGATATCGTTTCGCTTGGCGTGGCACTCCTGTCGGGCTATTTGTTGATTCCGACCTACGGCCTTGTGGGGGCAGCCCTTTCGATGCTCAGCTACAACATATTTGCGGTTATCTGTAACAACATTTACCTTTTCAAGATGGGACTCCAGCCCTACTCCTTGCGGCTCTTGTCGCAAGTGTTCTGGATCTTATTCTTGATTGCATTCTATATTGCCATCAACATGCAGGTGTTTACATTGTCCATGCTCGAAAAAGCCGCCGTTTACGTGGTGATTCTTTTGGCTCTTGGCGCTTATGGCCTTGTAGTCAAGAAAAAGATGGACAAAGACAGAAGCGCCGTCTCGACAGGAAATAAAAAATGAAGAAGATTGAACAGCAGGAATGTCGCGAAATCCAGATGTCCATTCTGGACGAGATTGACCGCATTTGCAAGGAAAACAACCTGAAATATAGCCTAGCCTACGGCACGCTTTTGGGGGCGGTGCGTCACAAGGGCTATATCCCTTGGGACGACGATATTGACATTTGCATGTTGCGCGAGGATTACGAAAAACTCATCGCCATCCTGAAAGACAAGAATGCGGCGGGCCACAAGGAATGGCTCACTCTCGTCGATGATACCTGCGACGGCTATTTCTATCCGTTTGCCAAGGCCTACGACAACCGCACTACGGTCAAGATGGAACGTCACAAGGGCGAGATGGGAATCTGGGTCGATATTTTCCCGCTGGATGGTCTTCCGAAATCGAGTTTCTGGGAAAAAACTTTCGTGCTCTACTGCAGTTTTTTGCGCGTGATTACCCTTGCCATTACCACCGACTTCAAGTCGAAGGGTTACGATGCCTGGACGCTTCTGTACAAGCGGTTCTTCTATGCGGTTGCCTGCATCGTGGGCAAGAAGCGCTTCTGCCGCTATGTGGAACGGGTGATTCGTCGCTACCCCACAGCCCATTCGGGCCATGTGGCGACCCTTTTCTTCGATACCAAAACCGACCGCATTTTGGACCTGAAAAAAATTGCGGAAACGGTGGACTATCCCTTTGAAAACCGCAAATTTAGCGGTTACAAGAATTACGATTACTACCTGTCGCTCTTCTACCGCGACTACATGCAGCTTCCGCCGGTCGAAAAACGCTACAATCACGGGCTTGACGTGTGGTGGAAATAAGGAAAAACGTATATTTAAAAAGGTTTTGAATCGGGGTATAAGCCCCATGAAGGTAAAACATGAACTACTTGGACAGAAACGAATTCAACTTCAAGCCTTCCCAGAAGGTGCTGGATGCCGTCAAGAATTTTGACCCTGAACTGCTCTGCTTTTACACCCGCATCTATGACGAGGGCAAAAAGAGTATCTTCTCGGTAAAGCTTAGCGAAATCTACAACGTGCCCGAAGAACAGGTGCTGCTGGGTTACGGTGGCGAAGACATTTTGAAGAACGCTGTCCATTACTACCTGATGAAGGGCGACAACAAGACCATCATGATTCCGGAATTTTCGTGGTGGTACTACAACCGCATCGCCGGTGAATGTGGCGGTTCTTTTGAAATGTATCCGCTCCACGAAAAGGAAGACACCTTTGCCTATGACGTAGACGAGGTCATTGCGCTTACCAACAAGATTCACCCGCGCATGCTCTTGCTCGCCTCACCGAATAACCCGACGGGCAATAGCCTTACACCAGACGAAATCGGTCGCATCATGGAAAACATTCCGAACGACACCATGGTGCTGATTGATGAAGCCTACGCTTCCTTTATCACGACCGATACCGCCTACATTGCGCCCCTCGTGAACAAGTATTCGAACCTGATTATTTCCCGCACCCTTTCCAAGTTCTTCGGACTTCCGGGACTGCGCATGGGCTTTGGTTTTATGGGCAAGGGTCACGAATCCTTCTTGAGCTACGCCAACAAGTACCTGGGCTACAACCGCTTTAGCGAAGCCGTGGCCATGGCCGCCATCGAAAGCGAAGATCACTACCGCAAGGTCGCCGACGAAATGGAATGGGACCGCCAGTTGTTCAAGAAGGAACTTGGCAACCTCCCGGGATTCAAGGTTTACAAGAGTGTTGCAAACTTCATTCTGATCAAGTACCCGACCCGCATCAAAGAAGCCTTGCAGAAGGCCCTGGCCGAACAGAATTACAAGATCAAGTTCATGAGCGACAAGGGTCTGGAAGACTGTCTGCGCATTACGCTTGGCCGTAAGGAACAAATTCAGGTGGTGGTGGACACCATCAAGCGTTGTGCCGCCCTATGATCGCCGTAATTCTTGCTGCCGGAATGGCGAAGCGCTTGCGCCCGCTCACCGATAACACGCCCAAGTGCCTTTTGGACGTGAAAGGCCGTTCCCTTTTGGAACGTTCCATGGACGCAATCATGGCATCTGGTGTTCGCGATTTCGTAATTGTGACGGGTTACCTGAACCACATGATCGAAGACTTCGTGAAGAACCATTATGGCGATTCCATTCGCGTGACCTTCATTCACAACGCGCTCTACGATTCCACGAACAACATCTATTCGCTGTGGCTTGCAGGCCAGGCAGTTGCCGGCAAGGAATTCCTGCTGCTGGATAGCGACCTGCTTTACGATCCGCAGATTGTAAAGAACGTGCTTGCGTCCAAGGCGGCGAACGTGCTTACGCTCATCCGCCACGAACTCGGCGAAGAAGAGATGAAGGTGGTGCTCGGTGCCGACGGGAACATTTCCGAAATCAGCAAGACGTGCTCTCCGAAGGCTGCTGCAGGCGAAAGCCTCGGTATCGAGAAGATTGGTGCGGCCTATTCTACCGCCCTCTATGCCGAACTCGAAAAGATGATGAACGTGGAGCATTTGGAAAACACGTTCTACGAGCTGGCCTTTGAACGCCTGATTCCGCAGGGTCATACCTACACCGTGTGGGATGCCTCGGACTACTTCTCCTGCGAACTCGATACGGTTGAAGATTTTGAAAACGCAAAGTCCACGATTCCGCTGGATTAGCAAACTTTGACGGGGAGTATTGCCCATGACCAAATACCTTTTTGTTCTGACCAGTTCCCCGAAGGATTTTTTCTGCGAACAGACGCTGGTGGCGATTGCTTCGCTCCGGGTGCATAACCCGGGCGCCTTCGTGACGCTTTTGACCGACGACAAGACGGCCGAAACGCTGGTTGGCCCCCGTGCCGTTTTGAAGGACGCGGTGGACGAACTGAAGGTGCTGACCCTCGACGAGAAGTTTACGCCCATGTTGCGTTCCCGCTACCTGAAGACTGTCATGCGCAACGTTATCGACGGCGATTTCCTTTACATGGATTCCGACATCGCGATTGTGGGCGACCTCTCGATTCCTGAGGAATGGAAGGGTGGCATCTATGCAGTGCTCGACTTCCACACGAATCTCTCGAAGGCGATTAACCGCAAGAAGGTTTTGAACAACGCGAAGATGATGGGTTTTTCGCCGATTCTGAACGACGAGATTTTCAACGGGGGCGTGATGTTTGCAGCAGACACTCCCGAAGCACGCAAATTCTTCGAAACCTGGCACGAGCTGTGGCTCTATTGCGTGTCCAAGAACTTCCCCTACGACATGGCGAGCCTCGCCGAAACGAATTTCAAGTTTAATTACATCACTAAGAAAATGCCCGGTGGCTGGAACTGCCAGCTGGCTTACGGCAACCGTTTCTTGCCCACCGCAAAGGTGCTGCACTTCTTCGGTTCGCGAATCATCGATACCCGCGGCCACAAGGTGCCCGCCAGCATGGACCTGTTCTTGCCCAAGATTTTGCGCAAGGACTTCTACACCAACCTGAAGAACATTCCGGTGAAGGTCAATGCCGACAAGAGCATCACGATTAACGAATACTACGACGACGTGATTGCCCACGCCAAGGAAGAATTTGAATTCCAGACCCGCAAGGTGGGGGCCGCCGGTGCCTACATTATCCGCAGCTACGCCTTCGCCAAATCGCTCGCGTGGATTTATAAGAAGATGCCTTTCCTTGTGTTACCGCTGAGATTTTTGGGAACGCTTCTCGGGAAGGATAATCGCGGGGGCCGCAAGTGAACCTGCTTTTTAATCTGGTCGCAGTACAGCCGATTCACAGCGCCAAGTTCCACGGCGGCGGAAGTTACGGCGAAGTGATTTTCTGGGCGCTAGTGAAGCGCGGCGTGCAGTTCAGCTGCGCCTACGACAGCAAAAAGTACCTGGATCCGACGATTGTCGATGCGTGCAAAACGCAGAACATTCCCCTGTTCGATATCAGCGAAAAAACACCGCAGCAGATTATTGACGAAAACCAGATTGATACCTTCTATACGCCGCTTTATTCCCTCGAAAAAAAATGGGCGATAGACGTGAAGGACTTCGTGTTTACCTGGCACGGCGTGCGCGCGCTGGAAATGCAGTACAGCTGGGCGGGTGTAGGTTTTGCCAAGAAACTCGGACAAAAGTTTGAGGCGCTGGTGCGTTACCGCGAAAGCTGGAAAAAGTATTTCTACAAGCCCAAGTACCAGGTCTTGGCGCGGCGCATGGCGGAGTCGCTGACTTCAGGGCCGGAGGGTCGCAAGGTCCGAGCCATCACGGTGAGCGAGCACAGCCGCGCCTCCATCAAGGCGTTCTTCCCGGAACTCATGGACCTGGAAATTCCGGTGTTCTACAGCCCCATGACAGAATACGAACCCGAAGGATTCTTGCCGCCGGAAGTTGCCGCGAAAAAATACTTCTTGCTCACCAGCGGAGCCCGCTGGGAAAAGAACAACCTGCGTGCGGCCAAGGCGTTCGATGAACTGGTGGGCATGTACGAATCGCAGGGCAAATCGTTTGATTACAAGATGGTGATTACCGGCGCTACGAATGCGCGTGCCTACCTGCGCCACCTCAAGCACAAGGACCGCTTTGTGCTTCTCGGCTATGTGGAAAGCAAGGAACTGGAGTTCTTGCACAAGAATGCATACGCGTTCGTGTTCCCGAGCCTGAACGAGGGTTTCGGCTACCCGCCGGTGCAATCCATGCGCTACGGCGTGCCTGTGGCGGCAAGCGGCACGACTTCCATTCCCGAGGTCTGCGGCGATGCGGTGCTGTACTTCGACCCATATTCCGTGAGCGAAATCAAGAACCGCCTGGTGCAACTGCTCGATGCCCGCATCTATGGGGATTATGCAGAACGTGCCCCGAAACACTACGCGCAGGTTCATGCCCGCCAGGCCGAAGACTTGGAAAAGGCGGTAGATTTTATTTTGGGTTCAGCTTCGTTGTTGCAATAAATTTTGCCATAGTGTTTCTATCAACACCACATTTTTTAGCAATCTTCTTTTTGGAACATCCCTTGTTTAGCAATTTGAAGATTTCGTTTTCTTTCCCATAAAGTTTATGTTTACAGGGCGCAGTTTTTTTCCCTTTTGGCCGTCCTAGTGAAATACCTTCGGCTTTCTTTCGAGCTAAAGCTTCTCTAGTCCTTTGACTGATTAGATTCCGCTCTATTTCTGCCGAAATGCCAAAAGCAAAGGCTAGGATTTTGCTCTGAATATCATCGCCTAATCTGTAATTGTCCTTGATTGTCCATACTTGACATCCCTTATTCATGCAAATGTTTAATATTTCCATAATCATAAACAGATTACGGCCTAAGCGAGATATTTCGCTACATATAATAGTGTCATTCCGCTTAATATTTTTAAGTAATTTTCCAAGCTTCCTTTTGCTATAATTTAAGGCGCCGCTATTTTTTTCTTCAACCCATTTGTCAATTTTGACACCATTTTTCTCGCAATATCGAGATATTTCAAACTTCTGATTTTCTGTAGTTTGTTTATCACTGCTTACACGAATGTATCCAAAAACCATAATTTACTTCTAAAAAATACATATAACAAAATAACGCCGTTTGAAAAAACGAACAAGAAAATAAGAATGTGTATCGAATTACTTCTTTTTCAGCCAAGAACCACACAGGTACATCGTAAAGATGATGCTTGTAATCAAGAACATGGCGATGCTAATGCAGGCCAGGTCGCCGATGCCCTTGAGGCCACGGTGGGTGGTGAACAGGAAACCTACAAAGCCCGCAATCGTCGTGGTAGAACTTGCCATCACGTTGCGACCGGTGGTGTCCATCAGCTGACGGAGCGTCAGGTCCTTGTCGCCTATCCATGAGGTAATCATGTGGATGGTGGCGTCAATACCGATACCGAGGGCCATGGGAATCACAATCACGTTGTAGATGCTAATTTTCCCAAACTCGAACATGTCGGTCAAAAATCCGAGAAGCCCGAGAGTGAGTAGCGTTCCCATGCCGAAGGAAATACAGCCAGCCAAGAAGAGTTTCGGCTTGCGGAAAGAGATTACCAGCGTACCGAAAATCACGAGGATGATTACGAGGGCGAGCCTGAAGCTATCCTTCTTTACGGAATCGATCACGTCAGAAAGGATAAATTGCGAGGAGAAGGTTCGCAGGTCTTCGCCGTCAAAGTTCCAGTGTCCATAGCGTTCCTGGAATCGGTGCAGTGCATGGGCATCCCAGCTGGGGAAGTCTCCGTAGATGAAGCCGATTTTGCCATAGCTGCCGTCTTTTTCACGAAGCAGGTCCAACGCCCAATCGGGGATGTCTTCGGCAGTAAAGGTTGATTCGACATTAGCAAGTTTGCGTAGAGTTGCTATGTTCGCAGAATCATCACCGACCGCACGATCGAACACGCGGGCCTCGGCAAGTTCACGAATTTCCTCGATGACTTCAAGACGCTTTTCTTGAGAATCCTTAGGCGGAACGAAAGTCTTTAATGTGAGGAAACTGCGTAAAGTTGTATCGTGATCCACATGGAGGCGCACCATCAAGGTGTCATAAAGGAGATCCAGCTGCTCCGCTTTGCTTCCCATAACAGCGGCAGGAGTAGATGAAGACCTGTTGTTGATTCTTGTAACACCCGTGCGAATACCCTTCTTTGCTTGTGTTTTTTCTGTAGAAACTCGGCGCAGGTTACGCAGGTTGTGTTCAAAGTCTACATCCTGTGCAAACCAAATAGATACAGCACCGAGAACAAAGCCTGCTAGGGCAAGATACTTGAAGAAACGCAAAATTTTCGCCTCGTCCCAGGACTTGGGCAACAGGGACTTGTCCGGAGCCTTCGGGATACCGCCCATGCACTTGATAAAGACGGGAAGCACAAGCACAGAGGTAAGCATGCTGAAGAATACGCCTACGGAGGCCACCACGCCGAACTCATAGAACCCGCGGAAGTGTGCAGCAAGGAGCGTAAGGAAGGCGGCAATTGTCGTGAAACTTGCGAGAATGAAGGGTTTGAGCATCTTGCGCTGTGCCGCTTCTAAGACTTCTTCTAGTGTTGCATACTTGTGCATCAACTTTTGGGAAGTGCCTAAGATGTGGATGGAATAGTCGATACCAATACCCAGAATAATGGAGGCCACGAACACCGTGAACGGGTTCAGCTTTCCGTAGAACAGGGCCGTAAACGCAAGGGTCGGGAGGCACGCGTAAAGGACCGATGCGGTCACCAAAACCGGACCCTTCACGCTTCGGAAGAAGAAGATAGTAAGGAAGATAATCAGCACTAGGCTGATGGCGAAGGAGAAGACGGAATCGTTGGCCACTTCATCCACTTCCTTGAGGCCTTCGTACGTTCCTTCGACAGAAAAGCGGGTCGGTACGGAATAAGTTTTTGCCCTAAAATAATCGAGTAGGGAATCCGTGCGCGCAAGAATATGGGTTACGAATTCGTAATCGGTAGAAGGTTTGATCAGTTTCGCATTTACCACTCCGTTGAATAGAATTTTTCCGGTGCTATCGGGAGGTGGACACCCGATAAAACGGTTTCTCAGGGCAACAGGGACGGGTTTCTTTTTGTGCCATTCCTCGCCATCAATCGAAACGTTTTCGCCTTTACCTTTAAAGAATGAATCGAATGCTCCAGCCGCTTCGTCGGGGAGTCCGAGATCTTGCGGTATATTTGCGTCAAACCACACACGTTCTTTTTTCGCAGGAGCAGACGACTCACCAGCGGAATCCGTGGCAGACGAATCGGCAAATCCCAGCAAGTCAACCACGAACGGGCCGTTCTTGCGGCCAATTTCAAGTTGAAGATCTTCCAAATTGTCGCGGATATTTTCGAGGTGCTTTACCGGCAGATAAAGAAGTGCATTGTCCTTGAAAAACTGGTTGTCGTTATCCACCTGGGTCGAAACGAAGTCTCCCTGCCAGTTCTTGTGGATGTAATCGGCGATGGAATCCTGCAAGGCCGCAACTAGATAAACATCATCGCTTTGAATAGCGATCATGAATTGGTCTGTTGAACCGAAACGTTGGTAAGATTCCTCAAGGGCCTTCACGCTGGGCGTGCCTTCGGGCAACAAATGCGAAAGATCGGCGTCCAACTTGAGGCCTGGCTTAAAGAGAATAGGAACCGCAAAGAGCACAGCTAAAAGCAGGTAAAAAGCCAGGGCCTTGTACTGGTGGCTGCAAATTAAGGATATGTACCATTTAGAAAAATGTTCTATCATATTCTGTTCTCCAAAGATTATTTTTCTGGCGGCATAATTCTATTGCTGTAAACAATATAATTCCAAGCATTGGCTGCCGCTCTCATTTTTCTTGCGATTTCTTTTCGCTTTTCAATAGGCGTTTCGACAATCTCTCCCGTTGTAAAACCATCCGAAGGATCATTGGTGTTCCAAGTAGGAGATAAAAGTATCTTTTGGACAATTGCAGGCTCCGTTCCATTTACAGGGTGTATGTAATACGCCAAGGAATCTTTTCGCATGGCCATACTACCATATTTGAAGGAATAAATTTGAGGCAATTCTATTGAATCTAGACTACCTGCAAAGAGATTGATTCCCATAAAATGGTTCGACACATCTAAGCCAAGATATCCCAATATGCTTGGTGCAATATTTTGCTGTGAAACAATTCTAGAATCAATCCTGGGAATGATTCCAGGTCCGCAAAACATAAGGCTAATCCACGAATAACCTTCGCTTCCAAGGCCTATGCGGGCTGCATCCTGTTGCTGTTTACCGTTGGGCGAAGAATGGTCTCCGGTTAAAATGAGCAGAGTCTTCTGTGAAAGGATTTCATTTTCTAAAGAATCCAGAATTATTCCGAGGGCGCTATCCATATAGGCTGTGGCTCTGAGATAGGCTTGTCCAGGATCTTTTGGCGTTTCCCCCATCTTGCTTGGCAAAATGTAGGGAGTGTGCATGCTTAAACTCATCCAATGGAAGAATACGGGCCTGTCTTTGGGGCGCTGACGATACCTTTCCACGAATCTCAATGCAGAAGAAACGTCGTCAGCATTTTTCGGGTCGAATTCGTAATAATCGAACCACTTTCTATACCAAGGTTCTTCATTATCAAAACGTGGGTCCGCACCCAAGAGAACCTCCGTATAATACCCAGCCTCGGAAAGTATTTCAGAAAAGGATTTTAATCTGGTATTTGGAAAATCTCTTAAAAGGGTATTGGATGGCAAACTCATGACACCCGTCATTATGCCTAAAAGTCCCTCCACAGACGGATTTCCTATGCTATAAGTATTCGGAAAATACAAGCTCTTTTGGGACAATCTGCATAAGTTTGGGAAACGTTTGCAATTGCTTTCCACCCGCATGTCACTAGTCCATCCCCTTAGGCTTTCGATGGTGAACAAGATTATGTTGGGTTTATCGCTTAAGGGCTTTTGCTTGAATAAGTCTAAAGACTTTTGTTCGTCTTTTTTTTCGTGCCAAAAGGGATAGTCTTTATCGGGGTCACCTCCCAAGATGACAACGCCTTCCTGAAAATCCTTTGGTTTTTCCTTTAAATCGACCGACTCAAATAAATCGCTTACAAGGGAATAAACGACAGGGCGAATACGATCCCATCGACGAGGAGAGTAGTGATACCAAAGGTGGGATGTACAACCAAGGACAGCCAAAACAAAAATGAATCCTAGAGACATCCATGTGTTTTTTTGAATAGGCCTATGTCTAATTTGCGATAAATCTACTTTATATAAAAAGAAAGAAATGAGTGTTATTGTAGAAACGACAATTCCAAGGGTGAGAAGAAAGTGGCCAAGTCCACCTAAGGCAATTTTACCGACAAGGCCGCCATCAGTGAAAGCAAATGTGTATGTTTTAATAAAAGAAAGTGAAAGTTTTTGACTCATCCATCTTTGCAACTCGTCATCAACACCGCTCAAAAAAAGATACAGCGATGCGCAAGCAACAGAAATAATCTTTATCCACCTTAATTTTTTTTGAGGAACCCATAGCGTAAAGGTAAAAAAGAAAAAGGCTAGGGCCATGCAAAAACCCGATTCTGCATAGAGAGTATGCCAAATGAACCTATTCCAATCAGGAACAAGGGATTGGCCTGCCGGAGTTTGTAACATATAGAGAGAACAAAGCAGTAAAAATCTGCCTACAATCAATATCAAAGCAAATATGAACCAAAACAAATGTGTGCGGAATTTAATCGACCGTTTGTTTTCCGCATAGGCATTTTGCTTTAAAGAATTAAATTGCTATATTTTTCAATATGATTTCTCACAAAAACAAACGGTCGTTAAAGCACATCCTGCTTGCAAGATCTTTTTGTGGGTTTTCTGCCCTAAAGAACCCCTTCCTTACAATGGCACTCATTGCCCTTGTGGTGCAGAGCGTCTTGCTGGTGTTTTTCTACAGCCTGCCCGACCCGCTGGGGCTCTCGATGGCCGAGATGTTCGAAGGCAAGACCCTCTGGCAGATTTTTATGGCATTCGGAGCCATTCTCGTAATGGCCGCTCTTTTCGGGTTTGCACGGGCTCCCCGCGGGCTTGCCATCTTTTATGCACTCTATTTCTTTATTGCCATCGCTGACTACGATGTTTTCCGTTTTTCACACCAGCGCCTTTCTTATTCGTTCTTGCGCACGTATTTTCACCTTTCGAACATCACCGATGCCACGACGGTTTCCACATTAGGCGGAGATTTGCTCGGAACGGTGCTGTGGGTTTCGATGGTCGTGCTTTGCTTTTCTGGCGCCATCGCCTACGTAATCGCATACTCGCTCAGGCTCCGTAAACAGCGCCGTTCGCTCGTGCTCACCAACAGTGAAGGCGGCTGGAAGCCTGCCTCCCAAAAAACGCCTGTCGCGATGTTCGCCATTGGCATGGCTCTATCGCTAACGCCGCTCGTGCTGTTCCTTACGGGCACTCGTGGCTGGATTGAAATCCCGGTGACGCACACGAAGGTGGATATGCGCTTTACGTTGGGCAAGCACACGCTTACGGCGCCCATCTTGCATATTGCCGCTGTTGAAACCTTTGAGTTCATTCACGACAACGCTAAAATCACCGAAGAACTGGTGAACGATTTGGATGCTTTCTTGCCGAAGGACTTTGCGGCAGGTCGCAACGATGCCCTGGAACTTCCGATGTACCGCAGTGCGCCGACTCATGAATACAAGGCGAAAAAAACCTACAACATCGTGTTCATCATGGGAGAATCTTTCAAGGGTCGCATCTTCAACAAGATGCTTGAAGGTGATACTGCGATAGCCCCGAACATCTGGAAACTGGCAAACGGTGAATACTTCGAAAAGGATTCTGCTGACAATGCGCTAGGTGGCGTACTTTGGTTCAAAAACGCCTTTAGCGGTGGCTACCCCACGGTACGTGGCACTATGGCAACCTACATGGGGTTCCCCTCCCACCCGAATCGCGACGTGCCCAGTTTCTATGCGGCAAACAAGTTCAAGGGTTGGCCTGAATTTTTGACAGGCTACCACCGCGCCTACGCCACCGTTTCAAACCCGATTTTTGACCATACGCTACCCTTTATCGAGAAGTTCTTCGATAAGGATTGGCACCTAATTGGCGAAGAAAAGGTCGAAGGAACTGCCGACAGCCTAGGCGTAGATCTCGCGATTGATTTGCTCAACAAAATGCCCGCAGATAGTTCCTGGGAACTTTCGTTCAACACCATTTCTTCGCATATTCCGTTCTACGGCTACCCCGATGCTTTTGCCGAAAAACCCGAAGACGCCATGGTACGTTACCGGAACGCCATCCGCTATACCGACCAGCAGCTCGGGCGATTCTTCGAAGCACTCTCCACACGCCCCGATTTCAAAAATACGGTAATTATTATTTTAGGCGACCACGACACTCCCGTAGATTCCGTAGATTATCTGGTCCCGCAACCGCTTGGTCTTTCGGCTTCGCAAATCTTTATCGGGATTTTCTCGGCTGACACAGCTCTCTTTAATGGGCTTACCATTCGCGAAGATGTGGCCTCGCAGCTGGATTTAGGGCCCACGATTTTTGACTTGGCTCAGGTCCGTGAACCGAACCATTTCTGGGGTTATGACTTGCTTACGCAGGAGCGCCCTGCAGAACAGCCGTCGGTTTTCTTCTCGCAGAATGCCTATTACCTAGGCTTCCGCGACCATGTGCTTGCAGGGGGCCTCGAAAACGAGGATGTGTACCGCGCCGCACCCGGTGGCGAATCCCCGTACGCGCTCACGACAGATGCAGCCGACCTTGCCTGGAAAAAGAAGGCTGTTGGGGCCGCCAGAGCCGTGCGATCAGTGCTCCGCAACGACATCATGATGCCGTAGGGCTAATCACTCCATCAGTCGTAATTGACCGAATATCAACAACTTGAGTCGCAAATCGTGCCGTCTGCGACCCTTTTTATTATATTGCTCCCTATGGCTAACAAAAAATCACTTCCTGAAAGATTTTCCAACTGGTACATCCCCCTGATTTGCAAGCACCAGTACAAGGCCCTCGCCTTTTACCTGATTTTGGCGCTACTTTTTGCCATTCCCATTTTATTCAAGCCGGGACTCAAGCTAGATGCCGACCTTTCCCACTTGCTGCCCGAGGGAACCCCGAGCGTAAAGGCTCTCGAGGAATCTTACCAGCGTTTTGGCTCTACCGACAAGTTCATGATTGCCATCCAGAGCGAAGACGTGAACCTGGTGGTGGCCCTGCAGGATTCCATCGCCGATTACATCCACAAGAATTGGGAAGGCGATTTCGTTTCTACCCAGGTAGATAACGACAACCAGTTTTTCAAGGATAACGCTCTCCTCTACCTGCCCATAAAGCACCTGGAACACATCCGCGACAACCTAGAAGACCTGCAGCTTGAAATAGGCCGCAAGAACGGCCCGCTGGTAGTTGACCTGTTGGGCGACCCTTCGACAAATTCAGGGACCGATAGTGCGACAATAGCCGAGCCCAAAAAAGAACGGGTCTGGATCGACGAAAACCTGCCGCAGGAATTGGGCCTCCCTGACGAAGCGGTGAGCGCCTTTGACGCCTTTTTCAAGAAAGACAAGGCCGACTCCGTTGATATAGCAAAGGCCGCAAACGAAGAGGAAGAATGGAATCCGAAATCTACCATTCCCACCGAACTCAAGAACCGCCTCATCGGTTCCCCCCGCCCCGACAGCACCGGAAAGATTCTCTATAACGGCGTGGTAAACGCCAAGCTCATCAAGCCTTCTACCGACTACGAATTCGTGACCCACATTTTGGCCCGTACCGATTCCCTGCTGGCCTATTTCAGCAGCAAGTCCTATCCCGTCCCCACACGCTTTACTGTCGAAGGTACCTACGAGGGCCTCAAGGAGGTGGACGAAGTAGCCAACGATTCCGTCTTCTCCTTCGCCATCAGCCTGGTGCTCATCATCTTCCTCACGATTTTCTTCTTCAGAAGCGTAAAGGGCCCGATTCTGGTGACCGCATCGGTACTTTACGCGTGCCTCCCGACGCTTGCGTTCACGGCTCTGTTCTACGGCAAGCTGAACCCCTTCACGGTGTTTGTGGCCTCCATTATTCTGGGTATCGGTATCGACTATTCCATCCACATCTTAGGCACTTCGCAGAAACTATTGCACAAGTACGCAACCTTAGAAGAAGTGCTGGAACATGCTCAGAGGAAAATGCTCAAGCCCTTCATTCTCGCAAGTTTCACGACAATTGCCGCCTTCCTTACGCTCCTTGCCGCACACTTCCGCGGGTTCTATGAGTTCGGCGTGGTGGCCTCCGTAGGCGTATTCTTCAGCATGCTTACCTCTGTGCTTGTGCTCCCCGTCTTTATCAAGTGCATGGGTGGTATCCCGAAGGCTCCGGAAAATTCCCTGTTGCCCAAGTCCTGGGACGAGGCGAAAATCCTCAAGTTCTTCAAGTATGCAGCCCTTGCGGGATTTGCTCTAGGTGCAGTGTCGCTCTGGTTCGCACAGGATGTAGACTTTGAGCATAACCTCCGCAACCTGCGTCGCGTCTCTACCAACGTATCGGCCTCGAAGAACAAGATTTCTACGAAGGTGACGCGTGCCACGGGTAAGGCGGTAACATCGACACCGGCTGCCGTGATGGGAAGCAAGCCCGAACAGCTGGACAAGCTTTACGACACCCTGATGGTGCGTCTCCATGTGGAGCACGATTCTACCCTCGGAAGTTTCCTCACCCTCAAGAGTTTCGTTCCGCCAAAAGATTCCCAAGAGGCCCGCCTCGAAGTGATTGAAGAAATCCGCGACCTTGTAGAGGCCCGCGTGTTTGATCGTGCCGAGGGCGAAGATTCCGTGAATATTGCGAACCTGCGCAAGCTATCCTCTGTAGAGAAAACCTTTACCGCCGAAGATGTCCCGAGCTGGACTCTTGACCTGTTGCGAGAAAAGGACGGCAGCTATGGAAAGATTGGCTTTATCTACGGTGATTTTCCCAGCTGGGATGCCCACGCCCTGCATCGTTTCCAGGAACGCTACGGCCACTGGAATTTCGACGGCGAAGACCTGCGCACCTTCTCTTCGCAGTTCATTCTTTCCGACGTAATCGACTCCGTGAAGAAGGATAGCTTCAGGCTTGCGCTGGTCATCATCCTCGTGATTTTCGGCACGCTGGTAATCTCTTTCCGCAAGCCGAAACTCTTCTTGGCAGGCTGCATTTCCTTCGGCATGGGAACACTCCTCACCCTCGGGCTTCTCGGGTTCCTCACCGACATGTTTGAATTCGGCAAGATTAGCATCTACAACGTGATTGTAATCCCAATGTCACTCGGTATCGGCATCGACGCCACTATCCACATGATTACCTCATGGATAGGCGACAAGGACCTGACGCTCCGCCAGCTGATGGACACCACCGGCCGCAACGTGATGGCAAGTTCCACCACCACCATTGCTGGTTTTGTCGGGTTCCTGTTCACGACTCACCGCGGCCTCAAGGGTATCGGCGACCTGGCCTGCATTAGCATCGCCATGTTCCTGATTACAAGCATCATCTTTACGATGTACCTGTGTGGTTCTTGGCTGAAAAAGAAATAGGTTGCGCCCCGCTATGAAAAAGTCCATCGTTCTTTTGCTAATCCTGATTCTCGCCTCCCTGGCGTTTTCTGATGTGAAAAAGAAACGCTTTGACATGGGCGATGTCAAAAAAGCGACTCCCACAGAGCAAGTCGCTGCACCCGATAACGGCAACATCACAAGCGAAACTGTAGCCCCCACTGTCGCACCTAAAAAGCAAACCTCGTTTTACGCCGTCATCGCCCATGAACAAAAAATTCTCCGTGAAAAACTCACCGCCGTCATTTCGGCCATGAAAGGTGGCGACTGGGGCGTCATCTGGAAATTCCTCGTCATTTGTCTCGTGTACGGCATGCTGCATGCATTGGGCCCTGGGCACGGAAAATCCATCGTGGTAGGCTATTTCATAGCCCGTCGCGGACGCTGGAGGCAAGGTGTTGCTCTGGGAGCGGGCATTACCGTGATCCACACCATGAGCGCCGTCTTGCTGTTGCTTATTTTGTATGCCATTTTCAAGGCCACCGTATTCAACGCCTTTGAAACCGGCCGTATAGGCATCGAAAAAGCAAGCTATGCGCTGGTGATGCTTACGGGCATTTTACTTGTGGTACTCGGCATCCGCGATATTATCACGCAACGAAAGCAGGCCAAAATGGTTGCACAGGGTGGAGAAAGCACAGAACACTGCTCGGAAACGCCACTCCCGCCCATTGCCCGCTGGCGTGAAATCATCGGGGTGGCCGCCGTCACGGGAATTGTTCCCTGCCCCGCCGTGGCGCTGATTGTGCTTTTCTGCCTGCTGAACTCCATGGTGGCACTTTCCCTCTTGGGAGCGCTCGTCATTTGCATCGGCATGACCATTACCAACGTGGCCTTCGGCATTGCCGCCGTCGCTTTCCGCAAGGGAATCGACAAGGGAAGTGCCCATACGAAAATCGCCACGAAAATCTACACCGTCGCTACACTTGCTGGCGGTATCATCATCTTTGTTTCGGGACTGATGCTGTTCAGCAACATGTTCGCTGGACGGGTGTAAAATCCCACTACATTAAAGCTATAGCTGCGTATCTACAAGAACCTTCTTCTTTTGTAGGTACTCTATGCATTCTTCGGCTGTGGCCTTGCGGGAATCAAACAGGAATATGCGACCGCCGTTTTCGTCGCCCAATTCTTTCATCTTCATGATGCGCACGTAACCCAGTTCCTTGCTGGCCACGTAACCTGTTACATATTCAGGGTCGTCCGAAATGCAGAGTTCCGCCACCATGCCGGGGGCATTGGCCACCTTGGTCGCAAGCACAATAGCTTCGTTGAAATGGTTCTTTTGGCTATCGACATCGCTGGAACGGAGTGCATCCATGTAGGTGGCCCGCACACCCCGCTCATGATCGGGTTCAAGCCGCTCTCCGGTAGCAATGTCGTAAAGCATGGCGCCGCGCATGGGGAAGGTTTCGCGCAAAAGTTCAGGAAGCTTTTTTCTAAAATCCTTTAGTTCTGCAGCTTGATCAATAAATTCGAACGCCTTGTCCAGTCCTTGTTGCCAAGAGTCCACATCCGCCCGTGTGACCGGCAGTGCCCTTAAAATCTGGATATCCTTTTCGCAGACCTTCTCAATTTTTATGTTGATAAAGTCCGGGTCGCCCTTGGAATGGGTAAGGGCTCGGCGGGCCATTGCCGAACAAACCGCCTCAACGGCTTCACGACTTACAATGCGTTCTGCTCCGGAAATATGCTGTTCGCGTTTTTGGTCGCCTTCGCCAATCTGCTGCGAAGCCCGCATTTTCAAACTGTAATATTCCATTTTTTACTCGTGAAATTCGTCTTCGCCATCCACAATTGGAGCAGGCTCACATTTTCCAATCATCTTGATCGCTTCGCAAATGCGGTCAATTTCGGTATCGGTTGTAATAAACGGCGGCATCGTATAGACATAGTTGCAGAAAGGCCTGAGCCATACGCCCGTTTCGCGAATCACGCGCAGAATATCGTCTGCGGATGGTTTTGCCTTTAGCTCCAGAACACCGATGGCGCCAAGAACCCGCACGTCTGCGGCGTTTTCGAGATTGCGGAGTGGTTCCAGATTTGCACGGAGCCGCTTTTCGATTCGGGCGACTTCGCTCGCATAGTTCCGGTTTTCAAAAAGCGTAAGGGAGGCAATACCTGCAGCGCATGCCAGCGGGTTCGCCATGTAGGTGGGTCCGTGCATGAATGCCGGAATCTTGCTGTTTGTAATGGTTTCGGCCACATTCTCCGAAGCGACGCAGGCGGCCATGGTAATGCTTCCGCCGGTAAGGGCCTTGCCGATACACAAAATGTCGGGCTTTATCCCCGCATGCATCATCGCGAATCGCGGTCCCGTGCGGTAAAAACCAGAAGCGATTTCATCCAGAATCAACAAGATGCCTTTTTCGTCGCAAAGTTTGCGGAGGCGTTTTAGGTAGCCCGCATTGTAGAGCCACATGCCATTTCCACCCTGAAAAACGGGCTCGCAAATGACGGCGGCTATTTCGTTCTCGTGCTCTTCCACAACACGCTCCATCGAGACAAAGTCATCATCGTCCCAAGGGGCATCAAAGCGGCAGTTCGGGCGCTCAGCAAAAAAATGCTGCGGCATGATTCCACGGAAAAGCACATGCATTCCGTCGGGGTCGCTGAGCGCCATGGCTCCGGCCGTATCCCCATGATACCCGCCTTTCAAAGCCACCAGCTTGCAACGTTCGGCATGACCAAGGGAATGCTGGTATTGCACCGCCATCTTGGCGGCACATTCTACGGCAATGCTGCCTGAATCCGCATAGAAAATCCTGTTCAGGCCTTCAGGCAAGAATTTTACAAGGTGTTTGCCAAGTTCAATAGCAGGTTCGTGGGTGAACCCGCCGAACATCACGTGGCACATCTTTTCGCTCTGCTTCTGGATCGCTTCTACGATTTCGGGCGCATTGTGTCCGTGCGCCATGCACCACCAGCTAGACACGGCGTCTATAAGTTTCAGCCCATCGGCTGTTTCAATGGTCGTGCCGTGAGCTTTTTTTGCTAAAAAACGTGCAGGTGTATTCCTGAGCGCCGCGTAAGGGTGCCACAGGTGTTCGCTATCAAAATTCATACGGGCCAAATCTAGAAAGTTTTATCGACTCCTAAATCATTGTCCCCTTCAGAAATTTTAGCAAAAACAGGTAACCCAGTCAAGTCCTGCATCATCTTGATGTTGTCATCTTCCATCTCGTAATTTTTGCTCATGCCGTAGCGGTTCACGATCAAGCCGTGAACGTTGATTCCTCGAGACCTTGCGTATTCTACGGTAAGAACGCAGGCATTGATGGAACCCAGCGCCGCCGTGGTCACCACAAGGATTGGCAAGTTTAACGCCTTGATAATATCTACAAGGAAAATTTTTTGCGGCACGGCCTTTGCAGCATCATCAATACCTGTGGCAGTATCGCCGTCATAGCGAATGGGGCAAATGATTCCGCCGGATCCTTCTGCGAATATGAATTCGTGACGGTTGCAAGCCGCTTCAAAATCCTCGCGGACTTTCGAAAGCTCTACAGGGTTTCCCTCTTTACGGGCGGCGAGGTGGGGCGAAACAGCCTCTTTATACACGTAACTGACCAACTGTTCTTGAGAATCGCCAAGGCTTGCAAAGCGCTTGACATAATCGGCGTCGCCCGCAACCCACTTACCGTCCCTGAATTCTGCCCCGCTGAGGGCCGCTTTATAGTAGCCCGCGTCAATTCCCAGGTCCCGCCATTTTTTCACGAGAAGGGCCGTAACATAAGTTTTTCCGACATCGGTTCCGGTTGCTGTAATGAAATAAGCTTTGGACATGATTAGTAAGCAGTGGTTAGTGGTTAGGTACTAGGTTCGAGGCACGAGGTTCGGGGTGTTGCACAGTTCCGCTAGGGTATGGGCGGCAAACAAAAGGTCCTCTTTGGTGTGGGTCGCCATAAGGCTTGCACGCAGGCGGGCTTGCCCCTTGGCAACCGTCGGATAGCGGATGGCAGGAATCAAAATTCCGCATTCTTGCAAAGCCTCCGAGACCTGCATCGCCTTGGCTTCGTCGCCGATGACAATGGGAACAATTGCCGATGGCGACATGGCAACATCCAAACCTTCGCGGCGGAGGCTTTCACAGAAGAAATCCACATTGCCACGAAGCTGCTGAACCCTTTCCGGGTGAGCATCAATAAACTTCAGGTTGTTCAGGGCGGCAGCGGCAACAGCAGGAGCCATCGCTGTCGTAAAAATAAAACTCCGGGCCTTGTTTCTCAAAAAGTCTATCAACTTCGCCGAACCCGCCACAAAGCCGCCCTCGGCGGCTACGGCCTTGCTGAGCGTACCTACGGTAACATCGGCGTGTCCGCAACCGTAGTGCTCCGCTAACCCGCGCCCTGTTTTGCCAATTACGCCTGTAGCATGGGCCTCGTCAATCATCAAAAGGCAATCATGCCCATGGGCAACACGCAAAAGTTCAGGCAAATCCGCCAGGTCGCCATCCATGCTGAACACGGCATCGGTTACGACCATTCCACGGAATTCTGCACCGGATTTTCCGGCGGCATCTTTCGCTTCCAAAATGGCACGTTCCAAATCAGCCATGTCGTTGTGCTTGTAAACAAGGCACTTGGAACGCGACAAACGAATTCCGTCTATAATGCTTGCGTGGTTCAGCTCGTCGCTAAAAACGTAGTCGCCCTTTCCGCAAAGAGCCGATATCGTTCCCACGTTCGCCATGTAGCCCGTATTGAACGTGATGGCGGCTTCTTCGCCCTTGAAACGGGCAATTTCGGATTCCAGCTCCACATGGGGAGTCTTGTTGCCCGTGGTGAGGCGAGCACCGCCACTCCCTGTGCCCCATTCCAGCACGGCATTGGCCATGGCCTGCTTCAGTTCCGGGACATTCGCCAAATCCAGGTAAGAATTGGACGCCAGCAGAACTTGCTCGCGAGAAGTTCCGTCTTTTGTGTTGCGAATTAAAACTCGGGAGGCTTCGGGAGATTCCATCAGGCGCATGGTACGATACGTGTGGTTTTGCCGCATCTCCGAAAGAGCCGCATCTGTAAACTTATCAATAACAGGATTCATTTTCATCACTTACGCTAAGCTTCTTTGCTTTGAATCAGGCTCATCAGATAGAAACTGCCGAAGGCGACAATGTCGGCGGCAACAATGGTGGAGCCTACTGGTGTGCCTGCAAGAATGGCCACAAGGATTCCGACTAACGAACAGACTACTGAGATAATGGCTGCGGCAACGGTTACGGCAAAAAAGCTCTTGAATACCCGCATGGCCGAAAGAGCCGGAAACACCACCAAGGCAGACACCAGAAGCGCCCCCACCAGGTTCATAGCAAGCACAATAATGACAGCGACGACAACGGCAATCAGCAGGTTGAAAAAAGCGGTATTCACGCCGGTCGCCTGGGCAAAATTTTCGTCGAAGGTGATGGCAAAAATCTTGTGGTAAAACAACACAAAAATGGCCAGCACGACAACGGAAAGGACTACACAGAGATACACTTCCCCTGCTTTCAATGTAAGAATGGATGTAGAACCAAACAAGGTGGTGCACACATCGCCCGAAATATTCGCCGATGTAGAAAACAGGTTCATCAACAGATAACCAAGAGCAAGTGCCCCAACCGAGACCATGGCGATGGCGGCGTCCCCCTTGACCCGGGCGTTCTTACCGGTGCAAAGCAAGAGGATGGCGACCGCGACTGTCACGGGCAAGATAATGAGCATGTTGTTTGTGACCTTGAGTACTGCGGCAATGGCAAGGGCCCCGAAGGCCACATGGGAAAGACCGTCACCAATGTAGGAGTAACGCTTGAGTACCAGGGTCACGCCCAAAAGCGACGAGCAGAGCGAAACCAAGACGCCTACGATAATGGCGTAGCGCACAAAGGGGAAATCTAGGTAGAAAAGAAGCTTGTCAATTGGCATACCACACTGTCATCCCCGCGAAGGCGGGGATCTCCTTGGCTTAATGGTTTTATCTTTCCTTAGTTGAAATCTTATTGAAATCCATGACGCGGGTGGCGTCGTCCAGGGCGGTATCCACGTCGTGGGTCACCATGACGACTGTCATTCCCTTTTGATGCAGGTCTTCGATAACGCGGTACATGGTTCCGGTAGATTCAGGGTCTAGACCGGTAACGGGCTCGTCTAGCAAGAGCAGGCGTTCGGCGGCGCACAGGGCCCTCGCCAGCAGTACCCGCTGCTTCTGGCCCCCCGAAAGTTCGCGGAAGCAGGACTTTCGCAAACTTTCGGTTCGGGTGAGCGCCATGCATTCCATGGCGCGCTCCCGGTGCGCCGACTTGTAAAAAGGCAACAGCCGGTGTTTTCCCTGGAACGCCGACAGAACAATCTCTTCGACAGAAGCGGGAAAGTCTTTTTGCACCACCGTCATCTGTGGCAAGTACCCGATTTGATTGCGGTTAAGACCGCCACAAAGTTCAATGCTTCCCGACTTAGGCGAAAGAAGGCCCGCGATTCCTTTCAGAAATGTTGTCTTGCCGGAACCGTTATGGCCCACAATACAAAGGTAATCGCCTTCGTTTATATCATAATCCAAATCCCGGACCAGATCCTTGCTCCCGTAACCTAGCGTCAGCTGACGACATTTGATAAGTGTCTGTGCGTTTACCATCCGTTTGTCATGCCCGCGAAGGCGGGCATCTCCTATAAATGCTACTTAATCGCCTTCTTCAACACTTCCAGGTTTTGGGTCATAATGCTCAGGTAATCATCCCCAGCCTTTATCTGTTCGTCTTTCACCGACTGCATGGAATTCAGCATCAACACTTCGGCGTTTTTCGAATTCTTGCTGGCATCAAGAATAGCACGGGCGATTTTTCCATCGCTGCCGTCAATGGTGAAAATGGCAGGCAGGGCGAGGGAATCTATTTTACCCGCAAGGAAGGTTATTGTCTCGAAACTGGCCTCACTTTCAGCAGAACAACCCACAAAAGCGGCATAATACTTGATGCCGTAATCGTCCACCAGATAACGGAAGGGGAAACGGTCACCGAACAGGATTGTCTTGAGCGTTGCATTTTCCATTGTGGCACGATACTGGGCGTCCAGCGCACTGATTTTTGCAATGTAGAGTGCCGCATTCATGTGGTATTCTGTGGCATGGGCCGTATCCAGTTTTGCGATGGACTCTGCAAGAGCCTTTACCAGCAATTCGGCGTTTTTCAGCGATAGCCAAATGTGTTCGTCGTTCTCGACTTCTTCCTCTTCGTCGTGATGGTGATGTCTTTCTGCGTGTTCGTGGTTCTCTTCTGCGATTTCTTTCGCCTTTCGTCCCTTCGGCAAGCTCAGGGCAGGCTTTTCGTCTTTCGTCTCGCCTTGCATGCCCTCTACGACTTCCTCTTCCTTCACCCGGTCTCCCAAGACCTTCATCATGTTTACTTCTATGCGCCCTTCTTTCGGGGTCGCCGCAAGAGCCTTCTCAATCCATTCGTCCGATTCACCACCTACATACACCACCATGTCAGCACCTGCAATGGCCGCAATATCCTGAGCCGAAGGCTGATAACTGTGCAGGTCGGCACCGTTCTTGATGAGCAATTTCAAGTCAACCGCATCGGCACGCCCGCCAAGAACATTCTTGAGCCAGTCGTACTGCGGGTATGTCACGGCAATAACAGAAATTTTCTTCGCAGCGCCATCGGTCTCGGATTTTGTTCCGCAAGCGGCCAGCAACAAAGTCACGGCGAGGAACGCCTTGACTACAAATCCCTTAAACATGGCGCCTCCTTGAGTGGCGAGGCTTTCCGGAGCAACCGGCACAACGGCCAAGCAGCACCGACTGCTGCTGGTCCAGTTCAAAACCGCTTACCCGCTGCACGGAAAGTTGCAACATCTTGAGAGCAGGACCGTCCAAGTGAAAGAACTTACCGCAATCCTTGCACACCAAGTGCATCTTGGCTTCGCAACGGCCAGGACCTGTATAGCGGTATTGCAGTTCGTTGTTCTCGGCCGCACCCACAATCTGGATCAGTCCGGCTTTTTCGAGCCTGGAAAGGTTCCTGTAAACGGTGCTCAGCGAGATTTCGGGCAGGCTTTTGGCTATTTCGGACGCCTTGAAAATCCGGTCCGGATTGCCTACCATAAAGTCCAAAATCTGCTGCCTTGACTGGGTCTTGTATTCCATCTTTCCTCTATTTGCACGATTTGCGAATGATTCGCAAATTAAAATATAGTCAATTTGCGAATGATTGTCAATTCTGTATTTTTTGGGATTTTTACCCTACAGGGCCGAATCCAGCACCATCATGAGCGTGAAGCCCACGGCAAAAAGGATGGTGCCCGCGTCAAAATGCTCGCCTTCGCTGACTTCGGGGAGCATTTCTTCCACAACCACGTAAATCATGGCACCTGCCGCAAGCGAGAGCAGGTAGGGCATGAACGGCGAGAGTGCCTCAGCCGCAAGCAGCGTGATCAACGCGCCTACGGGTTCTACGGCTCCGGAGAGTGCACCCAGTGCAAAAGCCTTTTTGCGGGATGCCCCTTCGGCTCGGAGCGGGAGCGAGACAACCGCCCCTTCAGGAAAATTCTGAATCGCAATGCCTATGGCAAGCGCAAACGCACCCGAAAGCGTGATGGCCACATTCCCCGAAAGCCAGCCCGCGAAAACGATGCCGACGGCCATGCCCTCGGGCAAGTTGTGCAATGTTACCGCCAGCGTAAGCATGGTCGTACGTTTGAGTTTTGCCTTGGGGCCTTCGGGCGTGGCGCTACCCAAATGTAAGTGGGGCGTAATTTTATCCAGAACAAACAAGAACAGAATGCCGGCCCAGAACCCGACCGTCGCCGGGATGAAAGCCAGTTTGCCCATCGATTCGCTCGCGCTGATTGCAGGCAAAAGCAGACTCCATACAGAAGCTGCCACCATGACGCCCGCCGCAAACGACAAAAGGCCACGTTTGAGATTTTGCCCCATCTGCTTCTTCATAAAGAATACGCAGGCGGCACCGAGAACCGTCCCTAAAAACGGAATGGCAAGACCTTGGGCAATTTGTAAGACAGGCTCGTTCATGATTAACGCGTTGCTAAATGAAATAGAAACCGAGGGCTACGCTGAATGATAACAGGTGTACGCTAATATCATCATACCGCTTGTTTATTTCACTTGCGTCCAAAACAGTTGTCAGGCCGAATAATGTTTGTAAGCCCAATTCAAAGCGGTTCCCAAGCATGATTCCCGTTCCAGCAGTGAGCTGTACGTCGCAGAAGGAAAGGCCTTCGCCATCCCACTTTGTTAAAAATCCGTAGGTACTGTTTTTTCTCCAGCTGTAGGCCTCTTTCGCATTTATGATAAAGGCGAAGGTCAAACCAGCATCAAAATAGAACAGATGTTGTGTTTGAAAATGAGCAAGAACGGGGATTCCGAAACTGACCGTCTCGTATCGTACGTAGGTGTCGCGATCAAGCTTTTCGTCTGCGAAGCCGACATTGTTTTCAAGTGAGCGGACGTTATACGTCAACCCCGTACGGAGTGCTGGCAAATCGTGAAAATTAAAGATGGTATTGATTGCAAGCAGAAACCCTGGGCCATTGAAATCCATGGGATTCATCAAGTTTCCATCTTTTCCGACCAAAAAATCGTAGGAAAGACCAATGCTAGTACCGAACCTAAAAAATCTATTGGAAACATCACTGGCGTGACAAAAAGAAGCAAGGATAGCTATGACCAACGCTAATTTTATGAACATGTTTTTTTTCATCTTGTGCTGAAATATAATTTATGTAATAGAATCTTTTTTTCGTGAAGAAGTTCTGCGTTAGGGATAGTCACCCGTAAGGGCCGAGACTACAGGCTCGGCGAGCGAAGCGAGTACAGCCCGACCCGGCCCACCCTTCGGCAGGCTCAGGGAACTTGGGCCGGGGAACGCCCTAAATCCTTCGACTACGAACCTTTCGGTTCTTTGCTTAGGATGGCGTGCATCCGTACGGTTTGCTCAGGTACACAAGCGCTGCGGTGAGCGTGTAGTCGGCAAGGAGTGCGGCGCCGAGACCCACGATGGAGAGCAGGCCCACGTTGTGGAGCGCGCCCATGGGGCTGAAGATGAACACGAAGAACATCGCGCAAAGGATGAAGGTGGTCAATATTCAGTTGATAAACGAGTTAGAACAAGAATAGGACTAACTTTTTTTACGCTAACTAAGTTAAATAGGCTGAACTAAATTAGGAAAATTCTAACAATGTTAGTCGCGCGGAAGCCTTACAGGACTTGGGTTCGAAGTTTGTCTGTTAGTTTGTATGTAAGTTGCTTTTGAATGAAATTTTTGGTAGATTATTGTGCAAGGAACAATGCCACTTGAAATGGAGATGCCCGCCTGCGCGGGCATGACATGAATAGCGGTGAATGACAAATCAACAAAAGGAGTAAGCTATGTCCGTATGGAAAAATGAAAAGTTCTGGTGCGTGGTGGCCGGTGTCGTTGGCCCGACTATCATCAAGAAGATTCTCAAGGCTCCCAAAACCCGCGAATATGCCGTCAAGGGACTTGCCGAAGGCATGAAGATTACCGCCGACGCCAAGGCCGCCTTCCAGGATATGAAGGACGAAGCTGCAGACATCTGCAACGACGCGAAGAATCAGGCTGGGACGAAGTAACCCATGAACTTCAAAATCACCTACGATAAGCCGGGGCGTATCCGCTTTCGGGCGGGGGCCTACGCGTTTGAGCGTGTGCACGAACCGCGCATCCACAAGGCATGCGTGAGTGTACCTTATGTCCAGAAAGCGGTAGTCCATTCGGAAAACGGCGGCATTCTGCTGGAATACGAAGACGGCTATCGTGAACAGGTGATTGATTTCGTCCGGAATCTGGACGTCGCAAATCTCCCTGAGAGCGAGCCCGATACTGAATATCAACTGCAGGAACTCGATACGCAATTCAAGAACCGACTCGCGTTCATGATTGCGCGGCGTTACCTGGCCAAGTTGTTTATTCCTGCCCCCATTCGCACGGCACACCTGATTTATAGGGGCCTCAAGTTCGTGGCGAAAGGCTTGAACTGCCTTGGTGAAGGAAAGCTTTCTGTCGAGGTGTTGGACGGTGCCGCCATCGGGGCTAGCATCTTGCAGCGCAATTATGAATCTGCGGGAACCATCATGTTCCTGCTGAACGTGAGCAGCCTTCTGGAAGATTACACCAAGGCGCGTACGCGAACCGCCCTTACCGCAAGCCTTGCCGTTAAGGTTGACCGCGTGTGGGTCGTCAAGGACGGCGTCGATGTTCAGGTGCGTATGCAGGACGTTCAGGTGGGCGACCTCGTGCGTGTGCGTTCCGGCAGCATGATTCCGGTGGATGGAACCGTTGCCGAAGGCGATGCATTCGTGAACGAAGCGACCATGACGGGCGAATCGCAGGCGGTGCACAAGACGGTCGGAAAGTCCGTTTTTGCGGGCACCGTCGTAGACGAAGGTTCCATTGTGGTGTCGGTGCGGGCCGTGAGCGGCAACACCAAGATTCAGAAAATCATTGAACTCATCGACCGCTCCGAAGACCTGAAGGCCTCTATCCAGAGCCGCGCCGAACGCCTGGCCGACGGAATTGTACCGTTCAGCTTTATCGGATTCGGGCTTACGCTCCTGTTTACGCGTAACATCACCAAGGCGGTTTCGATTCTGATGGTGGATTATTCTTGCGCCATCAAGCTTTCCACCCCGATTTCGGTGATTTCGGCGCTGCGTGAAGCGGCTGACCGCAACATGACCGTGAAGGGCGGCAAGTATCTCGAAGAATTCGCCCTGGCTGACACCATCGTTTTCGACAAGACGGGAACGCTCACCAAAGCTGAACCGAAACTTGAACGCGTGATTCCGTTCGGAAACCGCAGTGAAGAAGAAATCCTGCGCATTGCGGCCTGCATCGAGGAGCATTTTCCGCATAGCATGGCGCGCGCCATTGTGCGTGGGGCCGCCGAAAGGGGAATCGACCACGAAGAAGAACACGCCGATGTCAAGTACATTGTGGCGCATGGAATCGCGACGACTCTCGGCGGTGAACGCGCCGTTATCGGCAGCAAGCATTTCGTCGTCGAAGACGAAAAAATTGCAGTGGACGAAGCGGAACAGAAAAAGATCGACGAACTCGCCGGAGCCGCATCCGTGATTTACCTTGCCATTGGCGGGAACCTTGCGGGCGTGCTTTGCATTAGCGACCCTCCGCGGGACGAAGCAGCAGAAGCGATTCGCATGCTCCGTGAACGCGGAATCAAGCATGTGGCGATGATTACCGGCGATAGCCAGAAAGCCGCTGAACGCACGGCGCAACTTTTGGGCATCGATACCTTCTTTGCGCAGGTGCTGCCCGAAGACAAGCACCGCTATGTGGAAAAAATGAAGGCCGAAGGCCGCCGCGTGATTATGGTGGGCGACGGAATCAACGACGCTCCCGCATTGGCCGCCGCGAACGTCTCGGTCGCCATGAGCGATGCTAGCGACATTGCCCGCGAAACCGCCGACGTGACGCTCCGCAGCGAAGACCTGCGCGACCTCGCCGAACTCCGCGCATTGAGTACGCAGCTCATGGAACGCATCCAGGCGAACTACCGCTTTATCGTCGCCTTCAACACGTCGCTCCTGGCAGCAGGTTTCTTCGGAATACTTGCCCCCTCGACCTCGGCCCTGTTGCACAACCTCTCGACCATGGCGATCTGTGCCAAGAGCATGACGCCGTTGAAGCGGGCGTAGGCTCGCAACAATCAAAAACAGCCTAAATTATCAAAAAAAACGCCCCCGCTCAGAGCTACTTGAGCGGGGGCGAAATCGTTCCCAAAGAGACACAAGGAGGGAATTGGATTTTTGCTTCAACCTGGCAGGCTCCATTCTAACCCTATGGCTACAATTAGAATTTGACCCACCAATTCAAAGTTAGACAAATCTAACAATAAAAGCAAGGGCAAAATTGCGATTTTTGGTAAATTTTTAGCAAAATGTTAGCCAAACCTAAAAAAGTACGCCTTTTTTAATAATTTTAGCCTTGCCTAATTAGCCGAAAAGAACTATATTAGCCTCGTCTAATGACGATTAGACAAAAATTAACCCGTATAATCCGAATCGGAGGCCTCGAATGGATCATACAAAACTAAGCCAGAGTCTCGAAGACTACTTGGAAATGGTGCACATGTTGCGCCTTGCTAACGGGATTGCCCGCGTAAAGGACATTGCCGCAGCCCTTACGGTCAAGATGCCATCGGTGGCAAAGGCGATGATCGAACTCAAGAAACTTGGGCTCGTGACCCAGGAACCCTACAGCGGCATAGAACTCACCGAAGAGGGGCAGCGCGTCGCCGCCATGATTCTGAACCGCCATATATTACTGAAGGGATTCCTGATCAAGCTGGGCGTGTCCGAAGCCATTGCCGACAAGGACGCCTGCTGCATGGAGCATATCCTTTCGGCGGAGACTCTCGGAAAAATCGAAGATTTTATGAAACCGGCGGAGGCTGTGCCCTCGCCCAAAAAGGCAAAGAGCGTCAAAAACAAAAAGTAGGCTGGAAATCGCGGCTCATGCGGTATCCGGCCTTTTATACGAGGATAAAATATGAGCTGTAATTGTGGTTGCGGCGGCAAGTCGCAAGCAAAGAAATGGAACACTGAGCCGCAGTTTTCGGACTTGAAACGCGGCGACAAGGTGGAAATCGTCGGCTATAACGAAGGCGATTCCCGTTACAAGTCAAAACTACTCTCCATGGGACTGGTTCGCGGCGTAACCCTCGAAGTTTTGCAGGTGGCCCCTCTCGGTGACCCCATCGAAGTGAGCGTCCTTTCTTACAGGCTCTCGCTCCGCAAGCAAGAAGCCAACGTTCTCAAGCTGAGGAGGGTATAATGACTGCCAAGCATTTCACGATTGCCATTGCGGGTAACCCGAACTGCGGTAAGACCGCACTCTTTAACGCCCTCACGGGCTCGCGTCAACACGTGGGCAACTGGCCCGGCGTCACTGTCGAAAAGAAAGAAGGCTATTTTGAACTGGGCGGACGCCACATCCGCGTGGTGGACCTGCCGGGTACCTACGCCATTTTCGCCAACGCCGAAGACGAACGCGCCGCTGTCGATTACCTGCTCAGCCGCGAAGCCGACCTGATTATCAATATTGTCGATGCCACCAACATCGAACGCAACCTGTTCCTCACGAGCCAGCTTGCCGACATGCACCTGCCCATGGTGATTGCGGTGAACATGATGGACATCGCCGAACACCGCGGCATCGTGCTGGATTTGCAGGCCCTTTCTGAAACTTACGGGATTCCCTGCATCCCGCTTTCTGCCGTAAGCGACAAGAGCGTCATGAACTTCGTGGGCGAAATGGCGCACGTGCTTGCCGCCCCCATGCCTCTCCCGAATCCCATGGTCTATGCCGACAAGGTCGAAGAAGCAGTAAAGCTGTTGGAGCCGAAGGTGGCTCCCGTGGCAAAGCTCCTGAATGCCGACGACCGTTGGGTCGCCCTGATGTACCTGGGCAACGAAAAGAGCTACGCCGACAAGTTCGCCGAAGCGGACGTTACCATCGACAAGGCCGAAGTGACAAGGCTCCTGGGCGAAGAGCCCGAATTTGCCATGGCCGAAAGCCGTTACTCCAAATCTCACGAAGTGGCCAAGGCCGTTATCGAATCCAGCCGCACCAAGAAGACATTCTCCGACAAGATCGACGCCGTGCTTTTGAACCGCTGGGCGGCTCTCCCGATTTTCCTGGTCATCATGTATCTGGTGTTCTGGATTGCGGTCACCATCGGTTCTGCATTTATTGATTTCTTTGACGTGCTGTTCGGTGCGGTTTTCGTAGATGGCCTCGGCTACCTGCTGGGCGACGTGCTGGGCTGCCCCTCCTTTGTCACGGCAATTCTCGCCGACGGTATCGGTGCCGGTATCCAGACGGTTTCCACCTTCATCCCGGTCATCTTCTTCATGTTCCTGTGCCTTTCTTTCTTGGAAGACTCGGGTTACATGGCCCGCGCGGCTTTCGTTGCCGACCGCTTTATGCGATTCCTCGGGCTTCCAGGTCGTGCCTTTGTGCCGATGATGGTGGGCTTTGGTTGCGGCGTGCCGGGCATTATGGGTTCTCGCGTGCTGGAATCCAAGCGTGAACGCTTCCTCACCATCTTCCTGGTGCCGTTCATGAGTTGCGGCGCTCGCCTTCCGGTGTATGCTCTGTTTGCGGCGGCATTCTTTGGCAAGATGGCGGGCACCGTGGTGTTCCTGCTTTACCTCGCCGGTGTGCTGTTCGCCATTGCCTATGGTCTGTTCTTGAAGAAGTCTCTGTTCCAAGGTCAAGCCTCTAACTTTGTGATGGAACTTCCGCCCTATCACCTGCCCAAGTTCAAGTCCCTGATGATCCACTGCTGGCAGCGCCTGCGCGATTACATCTGGCGCGCCGGTAAGGTGATTACCATTGCCGTTGCCGTGCTTGGATTCTTGAACAGCTTCGGTATCGTTGAAAAGATGTATGTCGATGTGAACGGAACCGAAACCGAAATCGTCAAGTCCGAAGAAGGCTACCAGATGGTTAAGGAAAACGAAGAAGGCGAAGCTGAAAATGTTGCTCTCCCTGAAGGTTTCGTAGTTGACGAATCCAAGATTTCTACCGCTAATGAATTTACCGCCGGTAACGGCGACTCCGAAAACAGCCTGCTCTCTGTAATCGGTAAGGCCATTACGCCGGTGTTCGAACCCTTCGGCGTCGAGAAGGAAAACTGGCCCGCGTCCGTTTCTCTGTTCACAGGACTCTTGGCCAAGGAAGCCGTTATCGGTACCATGAACTCGCTGTATTCCATGGTGGGGGAAAATAATTCGGAATCCGGAATTCAGAATTCGGAATCGAATGAAAATGACAAGGTCGCAAAGTTGGAAGGGGAAAGCCTTCCCCTCGCTCCTGCCACTGACGCGGCATCCGCTGCCCCTTCTAGCGGGGACACCCCGCAACGCCCCGAAGCAAGCGAAGAATCTGAAAATGTCATTGCGAGAAGCGACAGCGCCGAAGCAATCTTCAATCCTGATTCCTCCATTGCTGCCGCCGCGGATTCCGCTGCACTCGCATCGAACGTCATTCCGGCCACCGAGCCGGAATCTGGCACGAGCGAAGCCGCACCCGCGGAAGAACCCGCTGCAGAAGAAAAGCCGCTTATCGCCGGTGTAGACGAATGCCCCGCCGAAGAAGAGGAAGAAGGAGGCGCTCCCGACATGAAGGGCGCCCTGCTGGAGGCCCTCGGTTCCATTCCCGCCAACCTCGCCGAAGTGTTCGGCTCTCTCGTAGATCCGCTGGGAACCTCTAGCGAATTGGAAGGCCAGGAAGCAGCCGAACTTAAGAAAGAAACCTTGGATAAGATTACCGATGCCAAGGTGCTGACCTGCGAAGAATTCGCAGCCATTGAAACCTTCGGCGAAGAAGAAGAGGACGAAAAGGCCCGGGTCGCCGTGTTCGAAAAACTGGCTGCCGCAGGCCTCGAACTCTCCGAAGACGAAATGGGAGCTCTCGAAGAAGGCGACCTTTCCGAAACCGCCGACATCTATGCCAACCTCCGCTCTTACTTCCACAATCCGGACAAGGACGGAAACCCGGTGGACGGTTTCAACTGGCAGGTGTTCGCATTCCTGATCTTCATCTTGCTCTACGTGCCGTGCCTTGCCGCCATGGGTGTCGTTGCCCGTGAGATCGGTCTCGGCCTTGCCATTCTCATGGCAACGGTGCAGACGCTTCTCGCCTGGGCCGTGGCGGTACTCCTTTACCAGGTGCCCGTCGGCGGAAACACCTCGTGGATTGTCGCCGCCATCGTAGTACTGGTGGGTACGGGAATCTTCCTCAAGCTCTTCGGCATCAAGGCTAACAAAGAAAAGCGCTTCGAAGACTAACCTTTAGAGTCAAGAACCATAGGGCTGGTAGGCCCGAAACCTGCCAGCCCTTTATTAAAAAGCTTAAGTTAGACTAAACTAATTAAGATCCCCGCCTGCGCGAGGATGACGATGTTCAAACATATTGGCACGCATTTTGCTTTACTACGCGCGAAACGGCGTCTGCCTACCATTTTTGTGACATGAACTGTAAAACAGTGGACGGAGTGTTACAAAAACGACAAAAAATCCGTCAAAGGAGATAAAAATGAAGAACCGTTTAACGTCCCACCTCTTGTCCGGACTCGCTGCCGCAGCATTCTTTGCGATGCCGGCACTTGCACAGGACGCAGCACCCGCGACAACAGAAGCCGCCGCTCCTGCTACTGAGCAGCCCGCTACAGAAGAAGCGAAGCCCGCAGTAGAAGAAGCTCAGCCTGCAGCTGAACAGCCGAAGGCCGAAGAATCCGTCGCCGCTGAAAAGACGGAAGCACCGGCTGTCGCTCAGGAACAGCCTGCCGAGCAGACCGCAGCGGCACAGCCCGCCGAAGAGCCCAAGGCCGAAGAAGCCGCAGCCCCTGCCGAGAACACCAATCCCGGCGAAGTGGCTAATGCTGCCGGAAACGCCCTCGACATGCTCAAGGCTAGCATGAACGAAGGTACCTCCGAAGCCCAGATGCAAGTCAAGTACAATGGCGAAGTGGAATTCGACGTCTACACGGGCAATGTCTGGGTAGAAGACGACCTGAACCATTCCTACGCCTCTACCTTTGACCTGAACTTTGAAATCCAGTTCAACGAAAAGTGGTCTGCCTTCGTGGGCCTCGAAGCCGATGACGAAACCACGGATCCTCCCGCCATGTACAATGGAGCCTACATCCAGTACCAGCCCGCAGAATTCTTTGCTGTCAAGGCCGGTGACCTGACCTTCTCCGAAGGTGCATTCGTCGCCTACTACGACTACAACGATCCTGCCGACAATGCTGCTGGCATGAAGGAACACGATATCCGCGGTCTCGAAATTGACCTGGCCGGATTCGTACTTGGCTTCGGTTTCGGTCGCGGTGACAACGACTGGGGCGACAACGATGGCGCCAAGGTCTACGACGTGCATGCCGCCTACGAATTCGACTACGCCGGTCAGCACCTGCGTCCGTATGTGGACTACAAGAGCTTCCAGACCACTCAGCATAACGAACTCCACGCCGGTATCGAAGCGGGCCTCTCTCTCGGTGGCTTTGGCTTCCGCGCTGTCTACGGTTTCCACGGCGACTACCTGATGGATGACGGCGACGTGGCAAAGGGACAGGACTGGACCTCTACGGCCCACACCTTCTTGGCCGAGCCCTCCTTCGCACTGGGCATGTTCGAAATCCAGACCACAGCCTTCTACGCCCTCATCGACAGGGGTGATGCCGCATCCGACGAAAGCGATCTTGACAACGACGAAATTCCCGAATACTTCTTCGCCTATGCCGAACCCGCTCTCAAACTTGCCGAGTTCATCAAGCTGGGCATTCCTGTGGAATACCACACCCACACGCTGGATGATGACGACGAGACGGCTGTCACGTTCGACGTGGGTGGACGCGTCTACATCACGCCGGTGGAAAACCTGGAAATCACAGCCTTCGGCATGGTTGACATGCCCATCCAGGACAACGAAGACGACAACGTGCTCCGCTTCGGTGTGGAAACCGTGTTCAGCTTCTAATTCACAAACTCAGATTTTTCCAAAAACCAAGGGACCGCGGCAATCGCTGTGGTTCTTTTTTTGCAATTGTACACGATATGCTTGCGTTCTTCTGCATCACTCAGCTCCTACGTCATTCCACTTTGTGGCATGACTAGTTCGTCTCGGCAATGCTAGCCTGCAAGCAGTCTGACATTGCTCTCGGCTCCTACGTCATTCCGGGTAGAGCCTGCCCCGGACTCGATCCGGGGACACGGAATCTAGATAACAAATCAAACACATAACTCCCTTCCTTATAAAAAAAACTGATAACTCCGCATAAGAATTTAGTATTGGACAACGTAAAAAACCGCTTCTATATTTTGCGCAACAAAAACGGTGCAATCGCACCAAAGCAGAGTGCAAAACATGGCAAGAGTAAAATTTATCGAATCTGTTGATGAAGCTCAGGGCAAGGCCAAGGAAGCCTACGAAAAGCTGATCTCTACCGGCAAGATTACCAACATGAAGCGCGCGCTGCTGCAGGACTACGCAACGTTTGACGCCTTCATGGGATGGTACACCAACTGGGCCCGCCTCGTAGAAATCATCGGCCAGCGTGCCGCCACGGTCTACGCCCACGCCGTTTCTACCACCAACAGTTGCCAGCTCTGCTCGCTGTTCTTTATCAGCGACCTGAAGACTCTCGGTATCGACCCCAACGACTTTGAATACGAGAAGAACGAAGAGATTCTCGTGAAGCTCGCAAGGCAAATCGTGAAGGACCCCACCGCCGTTCCGGACAGCTACTTCGAGGAACTGCGCAAGTTCTACAACGATTCCGAGATTGTGGCCATCGTGGGCTTTGCGGCCCAGATGATCGCCACCAACAACTTCAACTCGGTGCTGAAAATCGACGTGGACCAGCGTCTTCTCCCCATCGTAGGCGAATTCAAGCCCGCCACCTGGAGAAAAGACATCAAATAAGTTTGTACTCTCCGTACAAGCTGGCGCTCCCGGGAGATTCGAAGTCCTTTTTCGGGAGCGCCTTTTTTCTTTTTGCGTTATAGCAAAATTCTATAAAACACCATAAAAATATAATATTGGACGGGGTGAAAATCCCGTTCTATATTTGGCAGCACCAAAAGTTGTACGGAGATGCTGTGAAGATAGAACGGCTTAAAACGGATTTGCTGATTATAGGCGGCGGGACGGCCGGCTGTTATGCCGCTATTACTGCCGCGTCAAATGCCGCGGAAAATAAAGGCGCCGGCCTCAAGATACTCGTCGTCGAGAAGGCGAATATCAAGCGGAGCGGTTGTCTTGCCGCTGGCGTAAACGCCCTGAACGCCTACATTACCGAAGGCCGCACGCCCAAGGACTACGTGGAATATGCCAAGAAGGATGCCGACGGAATCGTCCGCGAGGATTTGCTCTATTCCATCTCCGAAAAGTTCAACGAAGTCACCGCGCATCTGGAAAAGTTGGGGCTTGTCATCTTGAAAGATAAAGATGGCAAATATGTGACGCGAGGAAATCGCAACATCAAGATCAACGGCGAAAACATTAAGCCGATTTTGGCCGATGCCGTCAAGAAGCTCCCCAATGTGACCGTGCTGAACCACGTGAACATTTTCGATTTTTCCGTTCATGACAACAGGATTGACGGGGCGTTCGGTTTCGGAATCGAGAACGATACTTTTTACGCCATCGAGGCGGGTGCGGTGATTATCGCGACGGGCGGTGCCGCCGGACTTTACCGCCCGAACAATCCGGGATTTTCGCGCCACAAGATGTGGTACCCGCCGTTCAATACGGGCGCGGGTTACGCCATGGGAATCCGTCACGGTGCCGAGATGACCACATTCGAGATGCGTTTTATTGCGCTCCGTTGCAAGGATACGATTGCCCCGACGGGGACGCTAGCGCAGGGTGTTGGCGCCAAACAGGTGAATGCGCTCGGAGAAGTTTACGAGACCAAGTACGGGATTTCCACATCGGAACGCGTGTACGGTACGGTGGCCGAAAATCTGGAAGGTCGCGGGCCGTGCTACTTGCGCACCGTCGGGATTACGCCCGAGCAGGAAGAATCGCTTTTGAAGGCTTACCTGAACATGGCGCCGTCGCAGACGATTCGCTGGATTGAAAACGGCACTCCGTCGAAGGCGAATGTGGAAATCGAAGGTACGGAACCCTACATCGTGGGCGGCCACACCGCAAGCGGTTACTGGGTGGATACCAAACGCGCAACGACTATCGAAGGGCTCTATGCTGCAGGCGATGTTGTCGGTGGTGCCCCGCAAAAGTACGTAACGGGGGCCCTTGCCGAAGGCGAGATTGCCGCAAAAAGTGCGGTGGAGTACATAGAGAGTTTGTCGGCCCTTCAACAAGCTCAGGGACCTGACATATCAAGCGTGAATCTGTTGGAAAAAATTTCGGAAGAGGAGGTTACAGAACATGTTGCAGAAATCGAGAAATTCCTTGGTAAACGAATCAATAACACCTTCGAAAAAGCCCGTGACGAAGGCGGAGACACCGTCGAACACCTTGAAGAAGAAATGCAAGCGGCTATGGACGCTTATGCAGGCGGTATCAAGACGGGCTATCGTTATAGCGAAAATCAACTAGCGATTGCCCGCAAGGAAATCGAGAAAATCGAGGCCCGCGTGGGCGACCTGCATGCAGCCGACCTACAGGAAGTCATGTACATCTACGAACTCAAGGAGCGCTTGACGGTTTGCAAGAGCGTGATTGCGCACCTGGCTGCCCGTCATGAAACCCGTTGGCACAGTTTTGCCGAAAACACCGACTATCCCGAAAAAGACAACGAACGTTTCCGCAAGTATGTGAATTCCCGTCTCGAAAACGGACAAATTAAAATCATCTTGCGCGAACTCACCGCAGAAGGGCAAAGGAACTATGAGCATCATCATTGATCAAGGCAAGTGCATCGGTTGCGGGCGCTGCCACGACGTTTGCCCCGGCACGTTAATCAAGATAAACGAAAACAAGAAAGCGTTTATCAAGTACCCCAAGGACTGCTGGGGTTGCACCTCGTGCATCAAGGAATGCCCCGTTCACGCCATCCGGTTTTTCCTCGGCGAAGACATTGGCGGCAAGGGCTGCAAGGTGCACACCGAAAAAGTCAAGGGCGAAAAGAACGATATCGTGCGGTGGTTTTTTGAACTGAATGACGGAAGTGTCAAGACTATCGACATTGACCCCAAGGAATCGAACAAATACTAGGAATTTTACAAATCGTCATTCCGGGCTTGACCCGGAATCTTAATGGAGATTTAACTTGAGCGATTATTCACATCTCGACGAACTGGAAGCCGAAGCAATTTACATCATCCGCGAAGTCGCTGCCGAATGCGAAAAGCCGGTGATGCTTTATTCTATCGGCAAGGACAGTTCAGTCATGCTACATTTGGCCATGAAGGCCTTTTACCCCGAAAAGCCGCCTTTCCCGTTCCTGCACGTGAATACCACGTGGAAGTTCCGCGAGATGATCGAGTTCCGCGACAACATCGCGAAAAAGCTCGGCATCGAAATGCTGGAATACATCAACCAAGACGGCGTCAAGCAGGGCATCAACCCGTTTGACCACGGTGCCGCCTATACCGATATCATGAAGACGCAGGCTTTGAAGCAGGCACTCAACAAGTACGGCTTTACCGCTGCCTTTGGCGGTGGCCGCCGTGACGAAGAAAAGTCCCGCGCCAAGGAGAGGATTTTCTCTTTTCGCAATTCTGCACATGCCTGGGATCCGAAAAATCAGCGCCCCGAAATGTGGAAACTTTACAACACCAAGATTAACAAGGGCGAAAGCATCCGCGTTTTCCCGATTTCGAACTGGACCGAAAAGGACATCTGGCAGTACATCAAGCGCGAAAAGATTGATATCGTTCCGCTGTACTTTGCGGCCCCGCGCCCAGTCGTGGTGCGCGACGGCAACATCATCATGGTGGACGATGACCGATTCCCGCTGCGGGATGGCGAAACGCCCGAAATCAAGTCGGTACGTTTCCGTACACTGGGCTGTTACCCGCTCACGGGTGGCATTGAATCGACCGCCACGACGCTTGACGAAATCATCGACGAAACATTGAGTGCAGTATCCTCGGAACGCACTTCCCGCGTCATTGACAACGAAGCCGCCGGAAGCATGGAACGCCGCAAGAGGGAGGGATATTTCTAATGAAAGGTTTGTTGAAGTTTATTACATGCGGCTCGGTGGACGACGGAAAATCTACACTCATCGGGCATATCCTTTACGATTCCAAGTTGCTTTACGCCGACCAGGAAAAGGCTCTGGAGCTCGACAGCAAAGTCGGTAGCCGCAGCGGAAAGATTGACTATTCCCTTTTGCTGGACGGCCTGATGGCGGAACGCGAGCAGGGCATTACCATCGATGTCGCGTACCGTTACTTTACGACGGACAACCGCAGTTTCATTGTGGCTGACACCCCGGGGCACGAGGAATACACCCGCAACATGGCGGTGGGCGCCTCGTTTGCGGACCTCTCCGTGATTCTCGTGGATGCCTCGCAGGGCGTGCTGGTACAGACTCGCCGTCACGCCCGCATCTGCAAACTCATGGGTATCCGCTACTTTGTCTTTGCCGTAAACAAGATGGATCTTGTAGGTTACAGCCAGGAACGCTTCGAAGAAATCCTGAAGCAAATCAACGAACTGAGCGACGAACTTTCGCTCCACAGCGTTTACGTGATTCCGCTTTCGGCCACCGAAGGCGACAACGTGACGGTGAAATCCAAGAACATCGCCTGGTACCAGGGCAAGGCCCTCTTGGATTACCTTGAAACCATCGACATCGACGATGCGCAAACCGAAGCGGGCTTTTACCTGCCCGTGCAGCGCGTATGCCGCCCGGACCGCACTTTTCGCGGATTCCAGGGGCAAATCGAAGCGGGTGCTATCCGCGTGGGCGATACGGTTACGAGCCTCCCCAGCAACGAGAAAGCGACCGTCAAAGGAATCCTGCGCAGCGACAGGAATGTGGAAGAGGCTCACGCCGGTGAACCCGTCACCATTTCGCTGGACCGCGAGGTGGATGTTTCTAGAGGTTGCGTGCTCGCCAAAGACACTGACATCGGAAGCTACAAGAAAATCAAGGCTTCGCTCCTGTGGATGGATGACGAACCGCTTTCGCTCGGCAAGGACTACCTTGTAAAACTCGGGACGAAGACGATTCCCGGAATACTCACTAAAATCGAGTATGCGATTGACGTGAATACGGGCGCGCACCAGGCTACTGAAACGCTCAACAAGAATGGCATCGCTGTTGTTGAAATTGTATTTGCCGAAGGAATTGTCGTGGACCTTTTCGAGAAGCACAAGACCTTGGGCGAACTGATTTTGATCGACCGCGTGACCCATGCGACATCGGCTTGTGGCGTCGTGGAAGATCTTTTTGAGCGTCAGATTGCCGCAGGCGAAAAGGCTGAATTCGTGCAGGGCGAACGCCACGGTCGTGGAGAAATCTTCGAAGAATTTTTCTACGACACGACGACACTCTCCGTGGTGAAGCAGCAGCCCGTAAGGCAGCACTACACCGTCGGTGACGAAATCCCGACCGTAGGCGAAAGCTACCACTATCCCGACGATTTCGACATCATCATCTTGCGCGACAGCGTTGCCGTGAAGGTGCGCGGCAAGCGAATTGCCGAAATTACGGAAGCGGCCAAATATCTTTACGACGGATTCCCCGTCATCAACGGGCGAGGCTTTGAAATCAAGGTGTTCTCCGACGAAGATGTTTCAAGGCTTCTGCGCGAATATGCCGAAGCAGGTGAATTTGGACGAGAAGAATTCTTCCGCAAGTGGGCCGCTTTCGATACATATAGGAAAGTTGTGATAAAGTAACAGTCGGTGCACGCCATCGTCATCCCCGTTGTCATTCTGGAGGGGCGAAGCCCCGATAGAATCACGGGGATTTTTTATAGCAAAAAACGATAACTCCGCATAAAATTAAAGTATTGGACAAAATAAAAAGTGCCTTCTATATTTGTGCGCACAAAAGAAGAACTAAAAAATAACCATAACCAAGGAGTTTAAGAATGAATCATAATTTTGCAAAGTTCGCCGCCGCTGCGGCCATTACGACTTCCCTTTTCGCCTCCAACGTTTTCGCACAGGAAACCCCCAAGGCCGAAACTGCCGCACCTGAAAAACCGAAAGAGGAACCCGCTTTCAAGCTTTCCGGAAACGTGCAGGCCCAGGCCATTAAGGCCGTTTACGATAACGACGCCGACAATACGCTTGACAATTCCTTCTTGCGTGCAAACATCGGTGGAAAGTATTCTTCCGATGATTTTGAAGCGGTAATCAACATTCGTATTTTCTCTCCGGCCTTTGGCTACAAGAATGTGACCGACGTGACCGTTGATCAAGACGGTAATGTCAAGGCTACAAAAACGGCACAGGACAAGATTAGCGCCGATACCTACTACGCCAAGTACAAGTGGAACTCTGATTTTGGTAATTTCAGCACGCAGTTCGGTCGTTTCCGTACGGACTGGACCGTTGCAGGTAACTTCGGTACCTACGTGGACGTGCACCTGAGCAAGCGCGGATTCCTTGCCCGCGATTACCAGCATGATGCTCTCGGCATCGGCTATGATGTAGGCGTTTCCAGCTTCAGCTTGTTGCTCGGTACATACGACAGCAAGTTCGACACCGGCTACCTCCGCGCCGAAGAAACCCTCAAGCTCGGCGATGCAAAAATCAGCGCTGCCTACCGTGGAAACGTTCTTGACCCAATCCAGCACACTGCCGAAGTGACGCACCGCATTGCGGGTCGCGCAAGCTACTACCTCCTCAAGAACCTTGGCGTTTATGGTGAAGTCGCCTACATCACCACGGGTGACGGCGAAGATTTAACGGTCGCAAACGCCATCAAGCCTGAATATGCCCAGGGAACCGATTACACTCCGTTTTTCGTCGGTCTCGAAATTCCGACCGCAGGTATCTTGAACAGTTTTTACGCGGAACTTGAATACTTCAAGGACCGCGACGAACTGAACAAGGGTGCCGACGAACTCGCCTGGACGGTAAGCCTCATCAAGAAATTCGGCAAGCACAGCAAGATTCAGTTGAGCGCCTACAGCGAAAATGAAATCGCCGATGTCGCCATCGCTGCTCGCTTTACCGCAAGCATCCAGTAATCACATCTCCAAAAACCTGCCCCTGGTGTAACCCGCACTGGGGGCCTTTTTTTATGCTAATGAGAGGCTTCGCTTTCTACTTGCCAGGTGAAGCCTGCCGCCTCGATGGTGCGGAATGTATCTTCGAGGCTCTGGCCGCCTTCGGTGAGGTAGCCTGACGCGAATATGGAATCGGCCACCTTGAAAAGCGTTTTCTCATGCCCCTTGAAATACACCTCTCGGCCGGCGGCACAGCGGATATCCGATTTCGGGAGCATCAAGCGCGCCAGGCAAAGCACCTTGGTACAGTACTCGGGAGTGAGTGCCGAAATGTCGCGCTTCGCTAGGCGCGTGCCTTCTACCGGCAGCAAGAAGTTGATGGGTACCGAGTCGGGATTGATTTCCAGCAGTTCGAAAAGCATGTCCACCACGTCTTCGGGCGTTTCGCCCATGCCGATGATGCCGCCGGAGCAGATTTCGAAGCCGAGACCCTTCAGCATTTTCAGGTTGTCGATTCGCTCCTGATAGGTGTGCGTCGTGCAGATGTTCGGATAAAAACGGCGACTGCTGTTCAGATTGTGGTTGATACGGTTGAGGCCCGCTTCCTTAAGAATCAAAGCCTGCTTTTCGGTCAGGAACCCGATGGAACAACAGATTTGCGTGCCGTTCTTTTTCATCTTGCGGATGCGTTCGGCAAGTTTTTCGATGTCATCGTCCGCAAATCGGATGCCGCTGAGCCCGATGCAGTGCCTCGCCAAATGCATTTCGTCGACGAGATCGTTATCGCCGTAAAGTTTCTTGTCTTCTACATAGCGGTACTTTTCAATCGGCGCTTCGGAATCGCGGGACTGGGCGCAATAGGCACAGTTCTGCGTGCAGTTCCCGCTGCGGACATTGGTGAGCAACTGGATGCTTACACGGTTTCCTTTATACTTTGTACGCAATTTATATGCATTTTCAACAAGCGCAGGCAAGAGTTCTGCATTGGTATTCAGAATATTAAGAGCTTCTTCGCGGGTTAAAGACATTTTAAACCAAATAAAAAAGATGATACTATAAAATACAAATCGGGTTTACGCGGCACAATATCCGGTGCTATACTATTTTCTTATACCTGCCGATAGCAAAAGGCTATTTTGCGTTCGATACTTATAAAAAAATCCGATAATACCGCATAAGAATTAAGTATTGGACAATGGCCAAAACGGGTTCTATATTTCGGCGCACAAAAGAACAACAAACAAAAAACAATAAACAAGCGAGGTATAAGAATGAATCAGAATTTTGTCAAGTCCGCCATTGCGGCAAGTCTCCTGATTGCGGGAACTATCGGTTTTAGCGCATGTTCTTCTTCTGACGAACAGAAGGGCGAAACTTCCGCCAAGAAGGTCGAAAAGCAGACGCTCACCAACGTGTCTTACGACCCGACGCGCGAACTCTACGCGAACTACAACGAAGTCTTCAAGAAGCACTGGAAAGAAAAGACCGGCGGCGAAGTGGAAATCACGCAGTCTCACGGCGGTTCCGGCAAGCAGGCCCTGGAAGTGGCCAACGGTCTTGAAGCCGACGTGGTGACGCTCGCACTCGAATTCGACGTGAACGCAGTGCGCGACGCGGGCCTCATCGAAAACGGTTGGGTCAAGGAATTCCCGCTGAACAGTTCCCCGTATACATCCACCATCGTGTTCCTGGTCCGCAAGGGCAACCCGAAGAACCTGAAGGACTGGGGTGACCTCGTGAAGCCGGGCGTTGGCATCATCACGCCGAACCCGAAAACTTCCGGTGGTGCACGCTGGAACTACCTCGCTGCCTGGGCATGGGCCGAAAAGCAGTACAACAATGACGAGGCCAAGGTCAAGGACTTCATCAAGAAACTGTTCCAGAATGTGCTCGTGCTCGCTTCCGGTGCACGCGGCTCTACCACGACCTTTATCGAAAACGGCCAGGGCGACGTGCTTCTCGCATGGGAAAACGAAGCCTTCCTCGCTCTCAAGGACTACCCGAACGACTACGAAATCGTAATCCCCAGCATCAGCATTCTGGCCGAACCTTCCGTTGCCATCGTGGACAAGGTGGTCGACAAGCGCGGCACCCGCGAACTTGCCACCGAGTACCTGAACTACCTCTACAGCGACGACGGCCAGCACATTGCCGCAAAGAACCATTACCGCCCCTCCAACAAGGCCATTCTTGACCAGTACAAGGAATTCGACCAGAACGTGAACTTGATTTCTATCGAGCACTTCGGCGGTTGGGACAAGGCGCAGGGAACGCACTTCTCCAACGGCGGCGTCTTCGACCAGATTTACGAAAAGAAGTAAGCCAGGTTGTCATTCTGGAGCCTCAAAGAGGCGATAGAATCTCGAGCCAAATTGTCATAGCGAAAATCCCTGCTCTCCGGAGCGGGGATTTTTTGATGTTATCTCATCACAAACCTAATCAGCCCTGCATAATCGCCAGCATCTGCCGCGCGCAGCGCGTCAATGTACTTCATTCGCAAATCAGTAATGTCTGTCAAGTTACCATCGCCCCAGTAGAGTCTTGATTCGCCGAGTTGCTGCATGAGCAGGTCAGCCATCAATCGCGAAGTTCTACCATTGCCGTTTGGGAACGGATGGATCAAAACAAGCCTGTGGTGAAGCCGAACAGCAATTTCCAAGTTGGGAAATGTATGGTTTTCGACCCAAAAATTCACATCGCCAAACAACACTTTCAACTTGACCGGTATCTGGTACGGTGCAACTCCGATATTCCGTTCCGTTGTTCGATACTCGCCGGCCCATTTCCACACTTGACCGAACATTCTCTTGTGCAACTTCATAAGGAACGTGTCGTTCAAAATATCTCGTTGCTTATGGGTGGTAAGCCACATTTCCGCATCCAAAATGTTACGGGTCTCAAACTCGTTAAGTTCGCGCCTGAGCGTTATCCATTTAGGTTTTAACCCTTCGCGTTCTTCTGGCGTAAGGGGCGTAGAATTGTCGTCTGAAGTAAATATATCGGCCATGCCCAAAATATAAATTATGGACGTGTCACAAAATGACAAAATGACGAATGGAAAATTTTTTTACTTATCCCAAATTCGTTTGATGTTTTTGGCAATCAGCTCGTCGGCCATGTCCGTCAGAATATGCGGATCGTCGGCAAGTTGGTCTTCCAATGCCATGTTCGTATTGACGTTCGACAGGATTGCCTCAACCTTTTTGCGAGCTTGCCGGTTAATCGTTTCTTGCAAGCTGTTCTTTGGAACAAAACCGTAAACGAAATCGCAGTCAAGACCTGCCGCAATTTTTTTCATGGTCGAAATCTTGAGGTTGTTTTCATTAAGCTCCATTTTGGCGATGCGCGGCTGAGAAAGTCCAACGCGTTCCGCGAGCTGCTTGGCGGTCATTCCAAGGGCTTGACGCACAGCGGCAATCCACCCCTGCTTGGGCGGCTGGGTATCTCGAAGTTGGGCAAGGTTTCCCATCTTACGAGTGAGCGCCCTGAGCAAAATCAGCCTTTTATTCATGAAATAACCTATTTATTATAACTTTCTTGATAAATATAATAAATAAGTTGTAAAAATGTCAAAGAATATAACTTTTTTATTATAAAAAGCACGTAGGGATTAGTAAGTTCCCGCCTAGAAAGTAGGTCTTTTTCTCGATTTTTTATATAGAAAAAGACCAAATCTTCCTATAGCACAGAAGCCTATCAGGGTGAATATGGAGTTCGCGCGTGCCAGCGAAAACTCCAGACAACTCGTGGTCCTGATATTTTTCTTCGAGAATTTGATCTGTTCTGAGTTTTTCGACGACAGACTTTAACTCATCTAAAGGCAAACCGCGCTTTTTTACAGCGTTTATAGCCTTTCTTGAAACAGCTAGTCCAAATAACTTCGTAAATCATTTGTCCAAGTCCGCCCACATCTCGTCCATATCCGTATAACGCTTGGTCTTCGGGTCGGCCTCGAGCCGTTTCGCCTCTTCGATGGCTTCGAACAATTCGCCGGAATGTTCCGGGTACTTCAATTCGGAATTGATGCGGAAGTTTTTGGCTGCGGTACTCATAGTACCAAATATACGTCTTTTAGACTACAATTATAAGCATTTCCTTGCAAATTTAGTGCGTTTGCCATTGTTGCGTACACCCACAAAGGTATTTGCATTGGTCTAAATCTGGAATCCGTTTTGCGGAGTTGCCACGCAAAAAGGAACAAATTATTGAAATTGCAAGGGATTTGAACCCGAATATCCACATTTACCAGATAACTCTTGACCCAAATGCCTTCAAACTCAAGCCTGTTCTCGTAGAATAGTCTCATTTTTATTTACTTTTACCCTTGATACAGCAAAGGATTTTTCATGCCCAAGAACAAGGTCATCGACATCGTTTTTGACGATTCCCCGGTAGATGTTTCGACTGAAGTCAACTTTATTTGGTCCATCGCGAACACGCTCCGCGGCCCTTACCAGAGCGACAAGTACAAGGATGTTATTATCCCGATGGTGATTGTCCGCAGGTTCGAATGTGCGCTTGCAAAGACCAAGGCGAAGGTTGTGGCGCAGTTCAAGAAAAATCCGAACTACCCCTACAAGGCGATGTGCAAGATTTCGGAATTCCAATTCTACAACACGAGCGAGTACACGCTCTCCGAACTCCTGAACGATTCCGAAAATATCGCAGCCAATTTCAAGAGCTACCTGAACGCGTTCTCGCCGAACGTGCAAGAAATCATCATGAGCAATTCGTCGGGCCTCGATTTCGAAAAGCAAATCGACAAGATGGACAAGCACAACCGCCTTTACGGCGTCATCAAGAAGTTCTCGGAGTTGGATCTTGACCCGAAAACGATAGACAACGTAAAGATGGGCTACATCTTTGAAGACCTGATTCGCCGCTTTTCTGAAAACGCTGAAGCGGGCGACCACTACACGGGCCGCGACATCATCAAGACGATGGTGAACATCTTGCTTGCCGAGGGCTGCGACGACATTTTCGAAGATGGCAAGGTGATTACCGTATGCGACCAGGCCTGCGGTACGGGCGGTATGCTTTCGACGACGGAAAACTTCGTGAAGCGTTTCAACCCGACAGCCGACATCCGACTCTTCGGGCAGGAGGTGAACCCGGAATCTTACGCGATTTGCCTTGCCGAAATGCTTATCAAGGGGCAGAACGCCGAGAACATCCGCCTGCAAGATACCATGAAGGCGGACAGTTTTACAAATACCAAGATGCGCTTTATGGTGGAAAACCCGCCGTTTGGCCAACCGTGGGGCGGCAAGGATGCCGCTGAAGGTGTCGAGGAAGCTGTTTACAAGGAAAAGAGCAAGGCGAACAGCCGCTGGGGTGCGGGTTACCTGCCTGCTACTGGCGATATGCAGCTATTGTTTATCCAGTCGGCGGTTGACAAGATGGACGACCTTTGCGGGCGCGCGGCCATTATCGAGAACGGTTCCCCGCTGTTTACGGGCGGCACGGCCTCGGGCGAATCGCAGATCCGTCGCTGGCTCTTGGAAAATGATTTGCTCGAAGCGATTATCGCGCTCCCCACAGACCTTTTCTACAACACGGGCATCGCGACCTACATTTGGGTACTCTCCAAGAACAAGAGCAAAAAACGCCGTGGCAAGGTGCAGCTCATTGACGCGAGCGGGATTTACCATAAGTTGCGCAAGAGCCTTGGAAACAAGCGAAACGAGATTACACCCGAAGACCGCAAGAAGATTACGGAACTGTATGCAAACTTCGAAGAGAACGAACTTTGCCAGATTTACGACAACGAAGAATTCATGTACCGCGAATACGTGGTCAAGCAGCCTTTACAACGCAGCTACGCCATTACCGATGAGCGCATTGAAAACATGGTCGTGTCGGGTGCGTTGAATACGGTCTATGACGAAGCGAAGGTGAACGAGCTTGAAAATTCCGAAGAGGAACTTTCCGCCAAGGAAGAAAATCTCCTTAAAAAACTGAAGGCGGGCAAGCCCGTTTACGATTCCATCATGGAAACGCTAAGGGCGAACACAGGCAAGAAGAAATACCTGGAGCCAGATTCCTTTATAGCGCGACTGTCGGAACTGCTCCCCGATGTGGATAAGAAACTGCTCGACAGGATTGCGGACGGCCTTTCGGTAATGGACAAGGACGCTGAAATCCAGAAAGACAAGAAGGGCAACGTGCTTTGGGACAACGATTCCAAGGATACCGAAATCGTCAAGTACACCGAGAGCATCGAAGATTACATGGCCCGTGAAGTGTTGCCGCATATTCCTGATGCAAAGGCATTTTTCGAAGAGGATACTTCTGCCAAGAAGCCGATTGTGAAAACAGGTGCCGAAATCCCGTTCACACGGTATTTCTACAAGTACCAACAGCCCAAGGCAAGCAAGGAGTTGGCGAAGGAATTTGTAGAGCTAGATAAATCCGTGAACAAGCGTATTGCGAAATTATTTGGGTGAGAATTTTGATTTATGCGTAAGATGAAAGATAGCGGTGTTGAGTGGATTGGGCAAATTCCAAGTGATTGGAAGTGCTGTAAGCAAAAATATTTAATTACGCTTTTAAATGGCAGAGCGTATAAAGATTCTGAATTTGAAGAGGACGGCAAGTATAAAATATTACGTGTTGGAAATCTGTTTACTAATCCGGTTTGGTATTCCTCTAGTTTAGAATTGGAACCAAATAAATATTGCCAAGATGGTGATTTGTTGTATTCTTGGTCAATGTCCTATGCTCCTGTAATATGGCATGGTGAAAAGGTGATATATCATTACCATATATGGAAAACCGTTTTATCAGAAAAGATTAGTAAGATGTTTGCTTACTACTATTTAATCAGTTTGACAAATGCTCTTCAAGCAGAAATCCATGAAACTACAATGGGGTTCATAACAATGGGTGTTATGAATAATGCCTATATTGCTTT